>Ga0209118_1000005_pt1 | contig 264196 bp, 225 predicted proteins | sample BlaSpr_A8_Ref_M1_FD_187988 | JGI IMG/M metagenome (GOLD analysis project Ga0209118, IMG submission 187988) | Forest soil microbial communities from Thunder Bay, Ontario, Canada - Black Spruce, Ontario site 2_A8_Ref_M1 (SPAdes) (version 2) | ecosystem: Environmental > Terrestrial > Soil >... | reverse complement strand
GTCGCTGGCCCGCAGCTTGCTCACCGTGCCACCGAGGTTCGACACCCACATATTGGCCCCGTCGAAGGTCACCCCATAGGGCACTCCGCCCACCTTGAAAGTGCCCAGCACTTCGCCATCGTTGGCCCGCAGCTTGGTCACCGTGCCATCGCCAAAGTTCGCCGTCCAAATGTTGGCCCCATCAAAGGCCACGCCGTAAGGCTGGCTGCCAACGCTGAAGCCGGTCGTCGTGTTCGCCCTGTACCATTTCAGCAGCGCCACTTTCAGCGGATTCGCGGGCGGCGCGCCGTTGGCAGGTACCTGCCGTCCCGGCGTGCTGGCTTCCTGCGCCCGTCCGGGAATTAAGCTCGCACCCGCGACCATCACAAGCACTAAACAGATTCCGATCACTACGCGTTTCATGATTCTTACCTCCGAATGGGTTCGGCCCAATGGCGCAACACCACAGAAATATGGAAGAGCCCTTACAACCGTGTGGGAATTGTTGCCCCATCAGGAATGAATGTCAACGGCAAAGTGGCCAGAACATCCGAATGTCTCAGATCTGGACAGCAAGCCCTTGCGCTTTCCTAATCCAAATGAATCGAAGATGTCGGAAGAGTGGGCTAGGGACGTGCGTCAATGCTTAGGTTTGTCGTCCCTAATATTCTCTAAAGTAAACGAACCATTGGGCCTAACCTGTGGCCGCCGAAACGCCAACCAGTTGGGGGCTGGCCCGGCCTTCCGTCGTATGAAATGAAGTTAGGGTGCCCCATCCTTCCGCGTTCTTTGCGGAGGGTGGGAGGCGAGAAAGCAGGGGGCGGGTGCGCGACTCCCAGCGCAGAACTCAATCCCGCAACCCACTCCCCTTTCTCCTTGACGGCATGCTTCAAATCAGATAACCTGTTGTAAAGTACATTATCCACAAGATAATGATAGGTCTTTGACAATCTGACCCTCGCGCGACTTCTCGGCCCCCCCGCTCCAATGCCGGGCGTGCCAAGGCATCCCTATGGCGGAAGCCCCCGATTTGCTGGTTGTCCAGTCCCAACGGGCAGTTCCAAAACGGAACCGCGAGCCTCGGCGAGCAGCCGTAACTCCCATGTTATCTAGATTTTGCGTGTAACTCCTGTAAACTCAAAGATCTAGCACATAGTCATAAATTAGATCCTTTGTTTTCTAGATTTTGCACCGCACAGGGGGAGGGGGGTACCCGGGACTAAACAGTAAACTCCGTCCCCAAGGTCCCCGGCTGGCAATGTGCGAGACAAACGCAAGCATGTTGGTGAGCCAACCTGCCTTGTTTTCTCCGATGATTCAGGCCTGACGGAATATGCTTTGTGCAGCGGACACTAACCCGCTATCAGTGAGTGAATACGCCGGTCGCTGTGGTGGCAAGTCCCACGATTGCGAGCACGATCCCTACATGCCAGAAAATCCGTTTTCCCGACAGCAGAGTGATGGAAGTGATGACCAGCGCAACCTCCAAAAAGACCTCGCCCAGGTCGAAGCGGTCGGCACGTCTTCTCTCGACACCGACTTCCTGCTCCAATTGTTGAGCTTCTGATTGGATGACCTTTTGCTCAGATTGGTAGCGTTCCGCTTCGCTGGCGTACTTCTCCCGCAGTTTGGCTACAGCTCGACTATCTTGCGTCGGGATGATGGTCACGAGGTCAACAACGATTTGGTCGTTTTGCCGCCGGATGTTCTTGGCCTGGTAATAAGCCCACTGGTCTGATGCCTTAGCTTGCGACAGCACTTCGTCGGTATGAGCCCGGTGCCCAACCAGCGAAACTACCGCTACGCCAACGGCTAGAATCGCCATGGTTAGCGATACCGGGGCCAGCCTGCGGTCATGCGTCGCATGCTCGGCGTGTTCATGTAACTCTTGCAGTTCTTCCGATGCCATGTTTCCCCGGGATAGGCGGCGCTTCTCGCTTGTGCCAGGCGCAGACGTACCCGGTACGGGGCTGAAAGCATCAACACAACTATCACCACGACTAACGCGGAGCGCAGCGCCAGGTAGCGTGATTATACGACCACCGGGTTCGACAATACAGGTAGCTGTTGATAAATCCCCATTTCACCAACAACCACTGAACACCGCATTTTATGCGATGATTCTAGATTCACTGAAGGAGGTGCTCTTGAAAACCCACATTCTGATACCCATGTTGCTGATGCTTAGCGCGGCGAATGCTTTGGCACAGGTCGCGTCCAGCAATGTTGTGAAGTATCACGCCACGATCAAGGATGTGAAGTATGTTTACGCCTCGGCGGAGCCGGTTGCCCGGCTGAAACCGGGAGACATTCTCGACACCAATACGCTCGACTGCTTCGGTAATGCCATCAAGAAGCCGGGGGACACGCTCAGCATGACCAAGGGCGACAATCCGCTTACCGGTCCTTTCTATATTGAGGGCGCGGAGCCGGGCGATACCTTGGCGGTTAAGATTCTCGATCTCGAAGTAGATGGTGACCAGGGCGTGGGAGCATTTGCGCCGGGCTTTGGAGCGCTGAATGAGACTAACTACACGCCTATGCTGCATCCGCCGTTGCCGGAGAAGATCTGGTTTTATCCGATCGACCACGCCTCCAACACCGCTACATTCAAGGCGCTGGATTCGAAGTTCTCGGTGAAGATCCCGCTGCATCCTTTCTTCGGGTGCATTGGGGTTGCGCCCTCCGGAGGCGAGGCTCGCAGCTCGATCGTGCCCGCGGAGTTTGGCGGCAACATGGATTCTCCCGAAGCTAGCGTTGGCAACACGGTTTATTTCCCGGTGAATGTGCCTGGAGGCTTGCTGTATATGGGCGACGGGCACGCCGCCATGGGGGATGGTGAAGTGGCGGGTACGGCGATTGAAGTCCCCCTGCGGGCGCGGGTGCAGCTTAGCCTGATCAAAGGCCAGAAGATCAATTGGCCGCGCTTCGAGAATGAAGACGCGATTATGACGGTAGGGGCGTATCGCCCGTTGGATGATTGCGTGCGCATCGCTTTCACCGAACTGGTCGGCTGGATCCATCAGGATTATGGCTTGTCGGAATTGGATGCCTATGAGTTGCTGTCCAAGGTCGCAAAGATCCATCTGAATGAAATGGTCGACCCGAATTACGTGGTCGTGGCGTCGATCGAAAAGAAGTTTTTGCCACCGAAAAAGAAATAGGCACAATCCAAATTCCGGAACTTGTCATTCCTCGCGAAGCAAGGAATTCCTATTCCCGCAACGAAGATGGGGGATACGCATGCTTCGACACAACCTCGTTGCCCCTGAGGTAGACAAAAACGTTGTTCCCCAACTTGCCCAGCGCCTCCGGGATGAGTCATTCATCGGCAACCTTTTTTCAAAACTCTATGCACGGGACCAAACTCCAGCGATAATAGCTAAAGCCCGTGGACCGCTACCCCACCCTCGATCAAACTCCCTCCAGCAGTGCGCGGGGAGTTCCTCCACCGGCTTCGGCTGCAAAGGAAGAATCGGTGTCGGCCTCGGCTCCGCGTTTTCCTTCAGATGACAGCGGCAAGTCCCTGACCGAGATGGCACAACGTGACCTCGAAGCTGCGCTGCAGTTGTTGGCGGAGCGCGCGCAATACATTACGGGCGCATCGGGCGCGGCGATCGCGCTGCTCGATGAGGACGAAATGATTTGCCGGGCTAGCACGGGCCCTTCGGCGCCGGAAGTGGGAGCGGAAGTCCAGGTGAAGTCGGGCCTGACCGGCGAAAGTGTTCGCACCCGGCAAGTTCTGCGCTGCGACGACGCGGAAACCGATTCGCGGGTCAATCGCGAGAGTTGCCGCGCTCTCGGCATCAAGTCGGTAATGGTGGTGCCGCTGCTTCGCGAGCAGGAAGTGATCGGCGTGTTCGAACTGTTCGCGGACAGAGCCAACGCTTTCGAGGAGCGCGACGTCACGGCGTTAGAGCGGCTGGCCGAGATGGTGCAGACTGGGCTGGAGCATGCGGATGCGGCTAAGCGGGCGCTTCAGGAGATTGCCGCGAAGAACGATCAGGCCGAGAAGGAACAGAAGCAATCCGAACCTGCACCCGCACCGCCGGAGATAGAGAAAGGCACTTCCGCGGCGGTTGCCGGCGTGCCCACCTCCGAACCTCCAGACACGACAGCGCTCAAACCCGATCCGTCTGAACCGGTTCGGCCACGAGAGTTCGACAAGATCGGAAACTGCCAGGCCTGCGGATTCCCAGTTTCAGAAGGCCGCACTCTGTGCCTGGATTGCGAGGCCGCCAGAATTTCTGGCGACAGCCCTGCGCCTCTGGCCAGCGGCCAGGCTCCGGCCTTTCTTTCGCAATTCGGGACTCCGAGAGAACAGAGTTGGCTCGGGTCTCACATCTACACCATAGGAACCGTGCTGATCGTCGTTCTCACCGTGGTGCTGCTAGTGCTTCGATTGCGCTAGTCCTTATTCCTTATTCGGTCACGAAAGTTGTGTGGCGTGGGCACTCTTGCCCGCGAGCTTCGATATAATCCGCCTTCAGTCCCGGGGGTGGTCTTTGTCTAGCCGATATCGAATCAATCTGCCGTTGGTTCTGTGTCTCGCGTCCCTGCCGTTGCTGGCGCAGCGCGAGCCCGTCCTCAAGCAGATCGACTTGCCGCATTCCTATTACTACCGTGAGATGTATCTGCCCCAGCTCACCACTGGGCCGGGTTCTGTCGCTTGGTCGCCTGATTCGCGGGCCCTGGTGTATTCCATGGCAGGCTCACTGTGGAAGCAGCAATTGGATTCTCCAGTCGCCGAGCAACTTACCGTTGGCCCCGGATACGACTACCAGCCCGATTGCTCGCCGGACGGCCGCTGGGTCGTGTACTCCTCTTATGCCCATGATGCTATCGAGCTCTGGGTTTTGAATCTTGATACGCAGCAATCGCGCCAGCTCACCTCGGGCGGCGCCGTGAATGTAGAGGCGCGATTCTCGCCCGATGGCAAGCGCATCGCCTTCGTGTCCACGTCGTACCGGAAACACTTTCACATCTTCATCGCTCAGTTTGCCAACGGTGAGCTGACCGACATAAAGCGGCTGACTGGGGAAACCCACAGCGACCTGCCGCGCTATTACTACAGCGAGTTCGATCACGAGATCAGCCCCGCATGGTCACCCGATGGAGCGGAGCTGATCTTCGTTTCCAATCGCGGCCACATCTACGGCACCGGCGGTTTCTGGCGGATGAAAGCCGAGCCCGGCGCGGAGGCGCGCGAGATTCACTACGAAGAAACTGCCTGGAAGGCTCGTCCGGACTTTTCTCCCGACGGCAAGCGAATTGTGTACGCATCGTATTTGGGTCAGCAATGGCATCAGCTCTGGGTGATGCCTGCGGCTGGCGGCGATGCGTTCCCGCTCTCTTATGGAGACTTTGACAACGTCGATCCCCGCTGGTCGCCGGATGGGACGAGAATCGCCTTCATCTCGAACCGCGATGGGAACACTTCCCTCTGGACGCAGGAAATTCCGGGTGGCGCTCAGAGCCAGATCATTCCCAGGGACAAGCATTACCTGCGGCCAATGGGTCGTCTTACGATACAAATACTCGATTCATTGGGACAGCCTACGTCGGCACGCATCTTCGTCACCGGTGAGGATGGACGGGCATACGCGCCCGATGACGCATGGATGCGCGCCGACGACAACTTCGTCCGCTCCGAGCGTCCCTTCGAGGCGCATTACTTCCATACTTCTGGCAAAGCCGAGTTAACCGTTCCGGCAGGGCGCGTCGACGTGGAAGTAATGAAGGGTTTTGAATACCGCGTCGAAAAGAAGACCGTCCAGGTTGCAGCCGATCAAACCATGAAACTCACCGTTCAGCTACGACTGCTTAACCTGCCTCGGCAGGCGCATTCCAACTGGGTCAGCGGCGACGTTCACGTGCACATGAATTATGGAGGCGCCTATCGCGACACGCCTAAGAATCTGGTGGCGCAGGCCGCGGCGGAGAATCTTTCCATCGTCGAAGACCTGGTCGTCAACAAAGAACAACGGATCCCCGACATTGCCTACTTCAGCATCAAGCCGGATCCGGCATCGACTGCGTCTACCCTTTTGCTTCATGGGCAGGAATTCCACACCAGTTATTGGGGTCATCTTGGCCTGCTCAACCTGACTGAACACTTCCTCATCCCTGGCTACGCGGCTTATCCCAACACTGCCGCGGCCAGCCTTTTCCCCACAAACGCAGCCGTGGCTGATATAGCGCACCATCAGCATGCGCTGGTGGGCTACGTTCATCCCTACGACGCGTTTCCCGATCCCGCTAAAGATGCCATGCTCACGCATGAACTGCCGGTTGATGTTGCGCTTGGCAAAGTGGATTACATCGAGGTGCTCGGCTTCAGCAACCACAAATCCACGGCCGCAGTGTGGTATCGGCTGCTGAACTGTGGCTTTCGCTTACCGGCCGCGGCGGGCACGGATGCCATGGCTAACTTCGCTTCTCTGCGCGGACCTGTCGGTCTCAATCGAGTGTATGCCAACGTTCCGCAGGGTCCTCTCAACATCGAGTCCTGGCTGAGTTCATTGAAGCAGGGCCACACGTTTGCTACAAACGGCCCGCTTCTTGGCTTCGCCCTCGGTGGCCGCGCGCTGGGCGACGAACTGCGGCTTCCCGCGGGAGAGAACAAGGTGACGTTCACAGCCTGGCTTCGTTCGATTGTTCCCATCGATCATCTGGAAGTGATTTGCAATGGCCGCGTGGTGCGCGATCTGAAGTTAAGCAACGATCGCGAAACCGCCGACGTTGAAGATGCGATCCCGGTCTCGCAGAGCGGATGGTGCCTGCTGCGTGCATGGAGCGACAAGCCCGAGGATCCCGTGCTGGACGCGTATCCTTACGCGACGACCAGCCCCATCTACATCGCGATCGCGGGCTCCGCCACGAAGCCGGCTGGCGATGCTGCGTACTTCATCGCCTGGATTGATCGCATGATTAAAGATGCGGGTTCAAGTCGCGATTGGAACACGCAGGCGGAACAAACTTCCGTGCTCGATCTGCTGAACCGCGCCGGCGGGATTTACGTTGGCTTGGAAAAGTGACTGTGTAGGGCGGACACTCCTGTCCGCCGCCTTTGATCTTGGTTTTGGAGTTGGCCTTAATTCTAGATTTCCAGAATCAAGATCAACAGCAGCGGACAGGAGTGTCCGCTCTACACGGTGGTTCGCCGAGATTCCAGTTCAAGTAGCGCCTTCTTTCTCTCGACGCCCCAGCGGTAGCCTCCCATGTCTCCACTCTTCCTGACTACGCGATGGCACGGAATGGCGACTGCCACCGGGTTGGTCGCGCAGGCTCGGGCCACGGCTCGTGTGGCTGTGGGCTGACCGATCCCTTTCGCCACCGCCGCGTAGGAACGCGTTGCCCCGAAGGGAATGGATTGCAAATGCGACCACACCCGGCGCTGAAACGCGGTCGCCTGAATATCCAAAGGAAGAGCGGCGTTCAACCGCTGACCACGCATCTGGCGAAGCAAATCTTTTTTCCATGCTTGCATGGCATCGTCGTCGCGCCTCCGGATGGCGAAGGGAAACTCATGTCTCAGCCCTTGCTCGAGTTCGCCATCGGAGTTGGCGAACTGGATGGCGCAAATGCCCTTGTCGGTGGCCGCGATTAACATGCGTCCCAATGGAGAGTCAGCGCAGGTGTAACGGATGGCCGCGGCGATCGCGCCGCGACGGTATTTATCCGGCGTCATCCCAAGTTGCGAGGCGGTTCGTTCGTACAAACGGCTGCTGGAGCTGTAACCGGCGTCGTACATGGATCGGGTCACCGAGTGTCCGGCGCGAAGATTGTCTTTGAGTTGGTTCATGCGGCAGGAGTCGGCATAGGCTCGCGGCGTGATGCCCAGGACGCTCTTGAAGGTCCTCTGCAAATGGAACGGACTCTGGTGAAATTCTGATCCCAGCCGAGCTAGCGTGAGAGGTTCGTCCAGGTGGTGCTCAATATAGCGGCACGTCGCCTTCACCGTTTCGGTCGCGCTGTTGCCGCCTGCCGCTTTGGGCCGGCAGCGCAAGCAGGCACGGTAGCCGGCCTTTTCCGCCTGGTCAGGCCTGCGAAAAAAGGTCACATTCTCGCGGCGGGGACGCCGGGCAGGGCAGGAAGGCCGGCAATACACGCCGGTCGAAGACACCGCAAAAACGAAGCTCCCATCTTGGCTGGCGTCACGGGCCAGAACGGCCTGCCAGGACAGGCTTTGATTGTTTTCGTCGCGGTTCTGGTTGCTGTGGGCCATTTCCGTCGCTTCCGTCAGGTTGAGTATCGCATTGGTTGTCATGATGTTGAAAGCATAAGACGGCATTCGCAGGTGGGCCATCCGGATCTTGCGGTCAAAGCGAAGTTTCTGCGCTATGCTTGTGCGTTCGAGGATCAGAACTCAGGGCGGTTCCCGGTTCCCGGTTCCCAGTTCGCAGTTCTCAATTATGGTCGTGAGCCAAAGCAATTTACCGCTGGCGCCATCCTCCCACATCGTTGCGACCTATATTGATCACGAGTTCAGCCTCGATGCCGCGCGTACGGCGCATGAATGGCGGAGCGCGACCCCGGTCTCTTTCTGCGCTGACTGGCAGGGAAAGAATGCTGATCCCGGACGGGAAACCCAGGTGAGGGTCTTGTGGTCGCGGCAGAACGTGTATTTGAGATTTGAATGCTGCTATCGCGAGCTGTTTATGTTCGAGGATTCCGATCCTGGTGGACGCCGCGACCATCTGTGGGACCGCGATGTGGCAGAGGCGTTTCTGCAACCCGATCCTTCGCGACAACACTTCTACCGGGAATTTGAAGTTAGTCCGAATGGGCTGTGGGTGGATCTCGACATTTTCCCCGGCGGACTTGCAGATCTGAAAAGCGGTTTGCAGCGCTCGGTGGTTCTGGATGAGAAGTCACATAGGTGGAGCGCCGAGATGGCAATCCCCATGAAGTCCCTGACGGCGAATTTTTATCCCTCAGCGATTTGGCGGGCTAACTTTTACCGTGTGGAAGGCAAGAAGGAACCGAGAGCTTATCTGGCCTGGCAGCCCACGCACACGCCACAGCCGAATTTCCACGTTCCCAGCGCGTTCGGCAAGTTGCGGTTCGCCGGAGGGTAACGGCTCAATCCGACAAAGGCTGCAACAGTCCGAATACTTGGGTGACTCCCGAGCGTCTCCGTAGCTCAGCGAGTAGCGCGTGAGCCGCGTTCTCGTAAGTCTTGGTTGGATCGGACGGATCTGCCCATACTGCGTCGTAAACGATCTGCGCCGCTTCCTTCAAGTCCATATGCATCGCAGCTTCCAGCACGTCCACGCGTTCTTGCAGGTGATCGTAACAGCCCTGACATACGGTCGCAGGTTCGGGCCCGCTGGGATGGTTTTCCTCGTGGAGGCAACGTAAGCTTGGGTTCGCGCTGATCGGCAACTGGGAGGCGAAAACTTGTGCCTTGAAGTCGCGCAAGAAACGTTCGCGTTCTTCTTCCAGAGCGACGGGATCAGGACATAGTTCGCTGGCAGAGACGGTGGAGCGCACGGGGACTGCGGTCGGTGAAACACGCTCCCCTCCTTTACACACCGGGCACGCTTTCAAATCAGCCGCGTAGTAGGTCTTACAATTTGCACAGGGCATTCCGTAGCCGGCTTGCTTGGGAACGATCTGCGGTGCGACGGGTAGATTTGGCTTCGCCACTCGCTCGGTGGTTTGGGTGTCACTGGTGGATGGGAGGACCGCTGGAGAGACTGGTTTCTTGATTCCGACCGGCGCTGTTGGCGTCGAATTCATAGTGAAAACCCCTGTGGCCGAAGGACCGTGCTCAGAACTTGTGACTCCGCCATTCTAGGAGCGTCCGCGCCGTCTTTCGACGGCACGGAAGTTCATGTCTGAATGGCTACCCGATCTTTCCATGCAGTTGGCCGACCAAACATGAACACATGGAATGAGCAACTTACGGGAAGAAACCGCGTCTTTTTTCGCGACACCCATCTCGGCGACCTTTCAAACTGAGACATAGGCAGCGCTCGTGTCCCAACTTCAAACGACTCTTTCAGGGGGGCACGTTTTTTTTCGGGACTCCGGCGGCAGTGAAGATGAACTGGCCGAGGTTGACGGAATAATCTGGCTTCAGTAAGGTTAAGGAGAGTAGTTGTGTTTGCAGGAGGGTTTTGTATGTTTGAAGGTCTTTTTCAACCGATGCACCTTCTGGTGATTTTTTTTATTGCCCTGCTAGTGTTTGGACCCAAGAAACTGCCAGAACTTGGCAAAGGGATTGGGGAGGGTATTCGCGCTTTGAAAGAGGGCATGAAGGACGCAACCTCGGAGCAAGCAAAGACCCCGAACACCGAAGTGAAGAGTCCCGACGTAAAGAGTTAACTTCGCTGAGTTGCCCCACGCTCCCTTCATCCGACGCCATCCGTATTTCTTCACGAAATAAGAGAGCACAACGGGCAGGATCCCGTCCCCCAAGAGTTTGTCTCTACATTAGACAATGACCTTCTTCTCCAGCATTTCCCCTATGGCGGGATTGCTGGATCTGCGGTACGTTGACCTCTTCGCCGTTGTTGGCTTCACCGGGCATCGCGAGCGAACGTCCAAAGTCGTGATGGAGAAATGTTATGCGTAACGTGCATCTCTGGGCAGCGTTGTCAGTGTTCGCGTTCTGTTCCTCGCTTTTCGCCGATCAAGTCGTGCTGAAGAATGGTGATCGGCTGACTGGCATCATCACAAAATCAGACGATAAGGACTTGCTGATTAAAACGGAGTTTGCGGGCGAGATTACCGTTCAGTGGCTGGCTGTCCAGGAAATCAGTTCCACACAGCCGCTCCATGTAGTGTTGTCGAACGGAAAAACTATGGTTGGTTCGGTTACCACGGCAGACGGCAATCTGGCGGTAACGACCGCGGCGAACGGAACCGTAAACGTGTCGAAGGGCGATGTGACTGCGTTGCGCAGCGACGCGGAGCAAATAACGTATGAGAACTCGCTCCATCCCAGACTTTTGCAGGGTTGGGCGGGAGGAGCGAACGTGGGATTTGCCCTCACTGGCGGAAATAGTGAGACCAAGAGCCTGGCCGTGGCCTTCACTGCCGATCGCAAGACATTGACTGACGACATCGCGCTTTATGCCAACACGGTGTACGCCGCCAATGACGCGCCGGGAGCGGTACCTCACACGACCGCAAGTGCGGATCAGGGCGGCGCTCGTTATTCCAGGAATATCGGTCCCCTGCTGTTTGCCTACGGGAGCGCGGACTTCCAAACGAATGCCCTGCAAGACCTGAATCTTCGATCCGTGCTGGGCGGCGGTCTCGGGTTTCACGCTATAAAAGGCGACCGCACCACACTGGATTTCCTTGGCGGTCTGAACTACACGAAAGAGAACTACACGACTCTGAGCCGCAATTTCGCGGCCCTGACACTTGGAGAGGAGCTCAGTCATAAGCTGGGCGCATCGACTCTTGTCACTCAGAAGCTGTACTTCTTCCCCGACCTCAGTGACACCGGCGAATATCGTGGGACCTTCAATTTCGGCAGCGTGACCAAACTGAGCAAGTGGCTGGGGTGGCAGAATGCGTTTGGCTATATCTATGTGACCAATCCGCCTCCGGCCACGCCTCCGCTCAAGAAGAATGACATTATCCTGACTACTGGGCTCAATATTTCCTTCACTCACTAAGACGCGTGGGGCGGGGATTCCGTTTTCAACGGGCAGACGCACGGTCTCGCCCACGCATTGCGCCCCGCTCAATTCATCTCTTCCGCGAATACTGTCTGGCGTATGCCGGCACATCACGCGCCGGGTCGAGTCTCGGATCATTCACCGGTTTCCCTGCGACCATTCCCAAAGGAATCACGCCCGCCCAGGTGGGAAACGCGTAGTCTTCTTCATCATCCACCGGAGGACCCTGCCGCACCTTCGCCGAGAACTCCTCAATCGGCAGCCGCATTACTAGAGTCGCTTTGAGTTCCTTCTCATTGGGCTGGCGGGATTCCACCCAGCGGCCCGGCAGGATGTGCTCGGACAAGAGACGCAAAGCCTCGAGCTTTTCTTTCGCATCGCTCACCGCGACCGCTGTTCCCAGGATGACCACCGAGCGGTAGTTCATCGAGTGATTGAAAATCGAGCGCGCCAGCACCAGCCCATCCAAGAGCGTAACCGTGACGCAGACCGCGACCCCCTCATCGACGCGGCGCAGCATGCGGCTCGCAGCCGAGCCGTGAATGTATAGGTTGTCGCCTACCCGGCCGTAGCCGGTTGGAATCACAAAGGGTTGGCCATCCGCCACGAATCCAACGTGGCAGATGAAACCTTCGTCCAGAATCTTGTAAGCGGCGGCGCGATCGTACACCGCACGATCAGCTTCGCGGACGAGGCGCGTCCGCGCACTTGGAGTGTGGGGGTTTGACATTCAGAAAAGGCTCCCGGCAATCGCGAAGGATGAAAGGATGAAAAGAGTGTAGCAGGAGCGGCAACAAATCACAGATCGGCAGTCAGCATTCAGCACTTAGTCAAACCAAGGGACCAGTACTAACTGCCAAACGCTGACTGCTGACTGCTGAGTGCTGACCTCTTCCTACCAATTCAATTTCAATCCAAACTGAAATTGCCGCGGATCGTAGGCAGCTGTAGCTTGACCGGCGTTGGTGAAAAGCGGGCTGACGGCGGACACATTGTACCGGTTAGCGATGTTGAATATATCGGCGATTAAATCCATGTTGAAGCGCTCGCCGAAATTGATACGCTTGGCAACTCGCAAATCGTCGAAGACCGTCCAGGGCGCGACGCCGGCGTTGCGTGAAAGGTTGCCATCGAGCGAGAGCAATGTCCCATCGAAGCCCGCCAGGCAAGGCTCCTGGAAGACTCCAGTGGGCGAGTACTTCGAGGGAGTTCCGGCTCCGCAGAGAGGGTTCACGAATGTATTAGGACGGCCGGTGAGCGAAGACAACTGCAGATTGTCGCCCGAGCCGGTGATGATATTGAAGGGCCGCCCGGAAGCGACTTCGACGATAGGCGCGAACGTCCAATCGCTGAAAACCTTGCTGGCGAAACCGTCTCCACCTAATTTACCGGTCTGGTAGACGCCACTGAATACGAATCGGTGGCGCTGATCGAACAACGAATTGGAACGATCCAGACCGGGATAGTAGCTGTCCTGAGGAGTGGTCGTGGCCTGCAAATCAGTCGAATCGTCAATCGCGTGGGACCACGTGTAGGAAGCCAGGAATTCGTAGTGGTTACCGAAGCGCTTACGCAGGTTGGCGCTGAAGCCGTGGTAGATGGAACTGCCGTTAGAGTAGTTCGCATCCATATCCCCGAACGGAATGCAGTTCGTTAACCCGCTCGCGGGATTGCAGTTGGCATTAAACCCCTGGCTTGCCAGACCCTGAAGGATGGTTTGCGCCAAGCCAACGCAGGCGCCGCCGCCGCTCGCCAGATAGGCCCCGGCAATCGACGGATTCAGCCCGGATGGCCGGAAGAAGTTCATCAGAGAAGAGTCGACGTAGGGCGTTCCGGTTGGGCTGACTCCGCAGCCACTGACGGTGAACGGACTGCTTGGCGGGGCTTTGCCTGCCGCAATCGCTGCTGCAGCAGCAGCTAGATAGTTCTTCATCATCAAGTCACCGCGAATGGTGTTGGCATTGATCGGCCGATTCAAATGACGTCCGCCGTTGAAGTTGTATGCCAAATCCAGAGCGAAGCCGCCGCCCAGGTCACGCTCGACGCTGAAGTTCGCCTGTTGCGCATAGGCGTAAACGAAGTTCTTCGATTGCGGATAGCCAAAGGGCTGGAATGCTAGGGGAAGCGGCGTCGTGGGACTCAAGTAGTTCTGGTTTAGAAATATCGATTGCGGGAAATTCAACGCCTGAAATTGCTGCTGGTTGGGTAAATATCCAAGCGCGCTGGCTACCGCAGCATTGGTGGAGACAACGCAGGGGTTTGTGACGCTCGTGCCATTGATGGGCAGCCCTTGAAAGATCGGAATGGCGTTGAGGTTTGCAGGGTTGCCCTGGCCGAAGGCGGCATTGGGGTTGCCGCATCCTGCGGTGCCGGCAAAAGCTAACTGCCCGCTGGTAGAGCCGTCGGAAGCGTCGCCGAGGAAATAAAGACCGAGCAGGGGATGGTCATAGAATATGCCGTAGGAAGCACGGACCACTGTTTTACCGTCGCCCGCGGGATCCCATGCCATGCCAATGCGGGGCTGGATGTTATTTGTGTCGGTCTGAATGCCCTTCTGCAATCCCAGGAACTTATACCCCGCCTGAGCCAGCGGCGTAGGCTGCTTGAACTGTGGCGCGAATTCCACGTCGTAGCGCACGCCGTAATTGAGTGTGAAGGTGGGGCTGGCTCGCCAGGAGTCTTGCCAGAAAACGCCCAGGGGCTTGTTGGAGAACGAGTCGCTCGGACTGCCGAGGCCCTGAATAAAGTCTTGCGGCAGGCCTGCGCCGTAAGCCTGTACCGCCGAGAGGCTGGGGAAGCTGAGGCCGGGTATCGAAAATCCCAGATCGGCCGCACTGAAGGAGCCGAAATCGTATACGCCCCCGTAGTTCACCGTAAACGTCGCGTTGATAGGCAGATAATTAAAGTCCACTCCGAACTTAGTGTCATGCCGGCCGATGGCCCAGGAAAAATTGTCGGTGAACTGGTAGCGCTTCTCGACGCGCTGAATGTAGGAGTAAGGCTCGCGCCCGAAATAGGCAAAGCCGGGAATGTTCACGGCAGGGTCGGAGCCCCCGGGAATTTGCGTGTTGTAGAAATAAGAAAGGCCACGGCGGGCATACTGGAATCGAAATTCATTCACTTTGTTATTGCCGATCGTCCACGTGTCCTGCACCGTACCTGCAACGTCGCGGTATGTTTGCTGCGACGTGCGTGAGTAGGCGTTTTGTCCGAAGGGTTGGTCCTGGCCACCGACCTCGATGCCGGTAATGGTACTGGGGCTGGCGTTAACGCGCAGCATCAAGCGATTACGATCGTTCACGTTGTGATCAAGGCGCAACGAGTACAAGCTCGTGCCCTCGAACACGGGAAAGTTGCCTTGCTGCGAGTTCAGCGTCTGAAAGGACGCAGGCACGAAGCATCCGGGAGTGGGGGGCGGGCAGGATGTGGGGAACCCGCCAAGGCCGAATGCGCCGCCGAGATTCGTGGGCCATTTGCCGCTGACCGCCTGGCCGGACGAAGCCCCAGCCAGCGCCGCGTATTGGGCTACCGCTTGGGCAACGAGCGGATTGGCCTCGGCCGCCAATGTGGTCGGACTCGTCAGGAAACCAATCTGGTCCGCAGTCAATTGCAGAGTCCCGAAAGGCAGGCCGACCGCGGTCGTGTCGAAAGGCGTCAGCCCGAAGTTGTTCTGGCCGATGCTGGAAAAGCCGGTCTCATGCCGCCGGGTGATTTCGTAAGCAAAATAGAAATAAGTCTTATCTTTCTTAATCGGACCGCCAAAGGCAGTGCCCGCCTGCACTCGCGTGTACGCTGGATTGGGAACCGTGCTGAATGGGTTCACCGCCTGGAAGTTCCGGTTGCGCAGATAGCCAAAAACATCGCCGTGGAAGTCGTTCGATCCGGAACGAGTGATGATATTGACCACGCCTCCGGCCGCGCGTCCATATTCCGGCCCATAGCTGTTTGCAATAATCTGAAATTCTTGCACGGCTTCCTGCGAGACGGTGGAGCGCACCCCGTTTACGGAATTGTCAGTGGCGTCAGCGCCATCCACATTGACCAGGTTAGAGCGGGCGCGCTGGCCGCTAATGTTCAGTCCGGAGGTCGGGGCGGCCCCGGTATTGGGGGCGTTGTCGCGCACGACCTGAGAATCTGTCAGCGTGAAATTTATGTAGTTGCGGCCGTTGATGGGAAGGTTATCGATGCGCCGCTGATCGATCGTGTCGGTGGTCGAAGTGCGGCTGGTCTCGATCAGTTCGGCTGCGGCGCTGACATTGACCACTTCCTGAGCACCCGCAAGCCCGAGCGTGATTGGCAAGTCAGCGACTTGTCCCACCGTGATGGCCACATTCTCAACTGTCGCTTTCGTGAAGCCCGCAGCTTCGACCGTAACCTGGTAAGTTCCCGGCGGCAACAACAGGATGCGGTACTCGCCCTGGCCGTTCCCCGTTCCCGAGCGCTCCAAACCCCTCGCCTGATCTCGCACCGTAACCGTGGCGTTGGTTACTAAGCTGCCCTTGGGGTCTTTCACCGTAATATGCAGATCGCCGGTAGCCGCGCCCTGGGTGAAGCCAAATGTAGTCAACGCCAGCATGAGGACTATTAACGAGACGAGCTTACGCATTGTCATAAGGTTTTCTCCATGGGATGAGTGACGAGGACATGATTGACGAAGGCTGACTCACGAGGGCATGACTGAGGGTGGAGTGACTGACGTGGGGGACGCCCGGCAATTTGCGGGCGGAAGGCCACAGCCAGTCCGAATTCGTCGGCAGGCTTCAGAGCAAACATTCTCAAGAAGGTGTTCGGGTGGTTTGTACATCAAGGGCAGGTAGAAAGCAAGCCGGATTACCGAGGAGCACCGGGTTGGTTAGTGCGGGCTAGAGCGGTCATCCGATGTAGGCGCGCAACTTTACGAGGATGCCAGTGCTATACGGCTTTGCTGTATTGACGGTCTTTCTTCCGCTTTCCAGCCACTTCTTCGTACACCCCAAGAATCTGCCGGGCTGAGGCGTCCCACGAGAATTTTTTTACCTGTTCGTACCCACGCTGTTTAAACTTTTCGCGAACCGTCTGGTCGAGCAGCACGCGGAGCAGCGCGCGCATGATCTCGAACACATTCTCTGGGTTCACCAGCACGGCCGCATTGCCCACCACCTCGGGCAGGGACGAAGTGTTGGAGGTGACGACCGGAGTGCCGTGCGCCATGGCTTCCAGCGGCGGCAGTCCAAAACCCTCGTAGAGAGAGGGGAAGACGAAGATCTTGGCCGCATCGTAGAACACTCGCAGCATTTCAATGGGAACGAATCCCATGAAGCGTACGTCGTTCTGCACGCCGCCGCGTATAACTGTGCGGCGCAAGTCGGGATGCTTCGAGAGCTCATCGCCGATGATGATCAGCTTGAGATCAGGAAACTTTCCTTCCTTTTCCAGTTCAGCCTTCAACGCGGAAAACGCTTCGATAATCCGCACCAGATTCTTGTGCGGACTGATGCGGCCCGCATAAAGAAGAAAGGGATAAGTCACCAGGTAACGTTCGGCGAGGACTTGCCGGTCCGCGTCAGAGGCGTGACCGTGGAGGAAGCGCGCATCAATGGCGTTGTAGACAACTTCAATGCGGGACCCCGGGATGCCAAACAATTTTTCGATGTCGCTCTTGGTGTACTTGGAGACCGCCAAAATTCGTGCCGCCCCTTTTAGCACACGGCGCGTAAGGTGAAAATGCAGCGAGCGTCTCAGGCCGGAGCGATCATGGGCGCGATACATGTGCTCCAGAACGTCATGGACGGTCATCACGTACGGACAAGGTAAAGTACGCGGCATCCAGAACAGGTGCGGGATGTGCACCAGATCACAATTCAAACGCTTGAGAATGGCGCGACATTCGAGATACCCTTTCGCCGTGGTCCCGTCGTCCAGCAAAGGGATCGTCTGAAAGTTTGGCGGGAGCGGATCGATCTCCGCTACCTTCTGCGGTGAGCCGATAAGAAAATACTCATTCGAGTGATCGAGCCGGCCCAGCGCCCGCACCACATTCCGCGTGTAAGTGCCAACGCCGAACTCGGTCATCCGCCGGATATCAATGGCGAGCTTCACGGAACAGATTTAACCACAAAGGACACGAAGGTACACAAAGGAATTCGGATTTCAGGAAGGAATATGTTTCGCGTCAGGAGCGGCCACGACCTCACGCCCTCGCTTCTGCCTGCGCCTTGGCTCGACGCTCCGGATATAGCGGGAAAGTATCCGCCAGTTCCAGCACCTGTTTACGGATTTTTCCCAGTACGGCGGCATCTGTTCGATGATGCAGCGCCTCGGAGATCCACCGGCCCACTTGCCGCATTTCGGCTTCTTTCATGCCGCGTGTGGTCAGGGCTGGCGTGCCAATGCGGATGCCGCTTGGTTTCATAGGCGGGTTGGTGTCGAAAGGAATGGCGTTCTTGTTGACGGTGATGCCGGCCTGGTCCAGGGCTTTCTCCGCCTCGCTGCCCAGCATACCTTTGGAAAACACATCCACCAGCATGAGGTGCGTGTCCGTGCCACCGGAAATGATGCGGAAGCCTTCTGCCGCCAGCGCGTCAGCCAATACTTTCGCGTTGGCCACGACCTGTCTTGCGTAATCGCGGAAATCGGGCTGCATAGCTTCGCGGAAGCACACTGCCTTGGCAGCGATGATGTGCACCAGCGGTCCGCCCTGCATGCCAGGAAAAACTACTTTGTCGATTGCGGCTGCGAACTCTTGCTTGCACAAGATCATTCCAGCGCGTGGTCCTCGCAGCGTTTTATGCGTGGTTGAAGTCACAATGTGCGCGTGCGGAACTGGCGAAGGATGTGCGCCGCCCGCGACCAGGCCGGCAAAGTGCGCCATGTCCACCAAGTAGAGCGCGCCGATTTTGTCGGCGATTTGCCGCATGCGCACGAAATCAATGATGCGGGAGTACGCGCTGCCGCCGCCGATGATCATCTTGGGGCGTTCTTTCTCGGCAAGCTTTTCAAGGTCATCGTAATCGATGGTCTCGGTTTCCTTGGTCACGCCGTAGGGGACGATGCGATAAGTCTTTCCGGAAAAGTTGAGATGAAAGCCGTGCGTGAGGTGGCCGCCGTGCGCCAGGTTCAAACCGAGAATCGTGTCGCCAGGTTGGAGCACCGCGGAGTAGGCCTCCATGTTGGCTTGCGATCCGGCGTGGGGCTGGACGTTGGCGTGTTCCGCTCCGAAAAGTTGCTTGGCGCGATCGCGCGCCAGGTTCTCCACGATGTCGGCGAACTCGCAGCCTCCGTAATAGCGCTTACCGGGGTAGCCTTCAGCGTACTTATTGGTGAACACCGAGCCCATGGCTTCAAGCACAGCTTCGCTGACGAAGTTTTCCGAGGCGATCAGTTCCAATCCTTCGTGCTGGCGGCGGACCTCATTGTCGATGGCGGCGGCCACCTCGGGGTCGGCTTCGTAGAGCGGGCGCGACATGTTGTTGTTTTTCATCTCACTTAGTCTCCGGAAAAATTCCTGGCTCATGCGTTGTAGTGGCCGGTTTGCTATAAACGTCCGGCCGATGAAGCTCCATGTAATTCTGAGGCTTCCTGAGAGGCTCGAACCCGAGCTGCGAGTATAGCCCGTGGGCGTCGCTTGTGACCAAGCTCCAACGCCGTAATCCCTGCAACTGAGGATGCTGCATGACACATTCCATCAGCCACTTGCCCAAACCGCGCCCACGGAACGATTCGAGCACGAATACGTCTCCAATATAGGCGTAGGTGGCGTAGTCGGAAATGACGCGCGCAAATCCGACTTGCTTGCTCTCCGCATACAATCCGAAGCACAGCGAGTTCTCAATGGAACGGGCGACAACCTCGCGTGGGATACCCTTGGCCCAGTAGCACTCGGTCAAGAAACCATGGACAACATCCAGGTCGAGTCGCTCACGATCGGTGCTGACGGTGAATGCACCTTTGCGGAACTCTCGCTCCTGCGCGGATTGACTGGTCTGCGTAGACATACCCCTTCAGTCATTCTAAACAAGCACTTGGCAATTAGCCTACAGGGTCCGTGAGAACAGATACCTATGACCCAAGGAAGAGCAATAACTCCTGCCAAAGCCAATATTGCAAAATCCTGCGTCAGTGCAAACTCTTTCATCTTGACACGGGCTCTTTACAGCGACAATCTGGTGTCGTCGTTTGCCTGCCAGATGGCACTCTCCTAGACCTGCAGGAGGTAGTTATGCGGTACTTCGCTATTCTGCTCGGAAGTCCGCTCACCCTCGGATGCGGAACTCCCGGAATAAATCATGATCCCGGAAATCATGATCCGCTCCGAGTGGCTACATTCTCTCCACCTGCGATAACGACGTTGACGCCGAACAGCGTGCCGGTCAACAGTGTGCCCTTCACCATGACTATCAACGGCAGCAACTTCGGTACTGACGCGGTCGTGTTCTGGCACGGTACAGTCCAATCGACGTTCTTCGTAACCTCGAACCAGCTCCTGGCCACAGTTACAGATACGGACCTCATGTTCACGGGCTTGGTTCCCATCTACGTCCGCACTGGAGGGCAGAATTCAAATACGGTGGATTTTGATGTGACGGCGCAATAGGGTTTCCTTCTCTCCGCAAATGCAAACTGCCCATGGCTAGTTTTCAAATGCGGTTCGCATGAACGACGCCAGATGCCAGCCGTCGATATATTTGTAGGGCGTTTCTCCGGTTGTGTAGTGTCCGCAAGGCAGTACTACCACCTTGTGATCTAAACCGTGCCGCGCGAACTCATGCACAGCGCTGCGGGAAAACTCTGGCAGGAACGTCAGATCGTGCTTGGCATAAATAATCAGCGACTTCCTCCGCCAGCGCGCGAATTGCTCGAAGTAGGACATCGGGCTCACAGCGCTCCAGAGAACCCGCAAACGTTCGAGATCAATCTGTGACTCGAGTCCTTCGCGGATGTGACGCGTGGATTGTCCATGCCAAACGACATCTGCAACGTAGGTCGCGGCGTGATTGAAAGCTGCCACCTGAATACGCGAGTCATGCGCGGCGGCTAGAAACGCGTAGCAGGAGCCGAGGCTGGTGCCCAGGATGCCAAGACGGCGATACCCTTGGGATTCCAGCCAATCCAGGCAGCAACGGACATCGATCACCGCTTGGCGGCAGGCGTCGAGCGTGCGCCCGATGTTGGCGGAGACGGCGTAATCGGCGCGTAGGATCTCGGGAGGCGTCCGAATGTCGTGGTATGGCATGGTCAATCGCAAAACCGAAATCCCGATAAGATTTAACACGCGGCACAAGCTGGTATAAGCGAGGGCATCAGAGTTCCAATGCGGCAAAAGCACAATCGCGCGCTTGCCTCGCGCTGGAAACCAGCGGGCGTTCACCAGGTTGTTTTCTGAAAACGGCGTGCGCACGGGCGAGGTGAAGCGCAGGAAATCAGCGCGAGTGCCCCGGACTTTTTCCTCTAATGCGAGGTCCGGCACGGCGCGGGTGCTGAAAACCTCGACCTCTCGCCTCTCCAAGCGAAAATCCGCTGGTTTGATGTAGGAAAAGAATTCATCGCTCGACGCGATGATTCGCCGGTTGTATTCGCGCAGGTAGCTTTCACCGTTCTCCGGAATATGCCCCGGAGCATAGCCGTTGCGGCAAGGCCAGTCCCGTGCCCACTCCACGCCCCACTCCAGCGGACGCACCACGCGATTGTTGTCCACGGACGTGAGCCGGGTCTCCCAATCATACATCCACTGTGCGTAGCTTGAGGGCATGTACTCTGAGGATAACAAACCGCGGGGCGGACAATCAGCTCCCTGCAGCGAATCGCTAGAACGGGCATTGGACGGCAGCGGGGAAGAGCTGGGATTCATCCAGGATTATGGCTTTCCTGGACGGATGTGAATCCGCGGGTCAAGCCACGGTGGGCTTGGCTGTTTCGTGAGGTTTGGGAAAGTCGAGCGTGACTAGTGCCCGCCGAGGGTATTTGTCCGTAGCTACGATTGGAGTTACAATGACTTTTGAATGGGACGAGACCAAGAACCTGGCCAACGCCCGAAAACACGGGTTCCACTTCGCCGACGCGGAAGAAATGTTCCGTGGCGCTCTGCTTGTTCGTCCCGATACGCGTGAGGACTACGGCGAGAAACGATGGATCGGAATTGGGACGATTCAGGGTCGGTGCGCCTTTGTGGCCTTCGCTGAACTCCCGCACGATACCATCCGAATCATCTCGCTGAGAAAGGCAGATCATGAAGAGCGGAAAGAATACGAAAAGGCGATCCAGAACGGACTGGAAGCGGGTTGACGCGCTCCGGGATGAAGATATCGATTTTTCCGACATTCCAAAGCAGGGGGCGAATTTCTTTGCCCATGCGATAATCTGGCCGGGACCGAAGAAACAGATAACCCTGCGGATTGATCCTGATGTTCTGACGTTTTTCCGCAAGCAAGGCCGAGGCTATCAGACCGTGATCAACGCCATTCTGCGCAAGTATATGGAAGCGAGAAAAGAACGCACGGTCTGAGATCCGCACAATCTGGTTTTCGGTGAGCCTAACTGCCGTATTTACCTCCCCCGACGGTTCTCCACGAAATTCTCTGCGCACCCTCAAAGCGGGCGCCAAGAAGGCACGCCGGGCGGTTTTCGAGTCCAACTTTGGGAAAGCCAACAAGAAGTAGCAATCTTTTGACAGCCTTCTGACAACTGCTCCGCCTCGCAAGATGAGCATTAACGTAAGAAGCTAAGACGTAGCAAAGCTACGTTTCTACAGTGAACGATGGCTGTTAAGGCTGCTTGAATGTCTCGATTTCGTAATGACACGCCAAGGTTCAACTTCTTCGAGCGGTGATAGGGTCCAGCAAATCAGTGCTGAGTTGGCCGGTCTGTTTCAACAGCAGATCGAGTTGACGAGACGGGAGGCGTTGGTAGGATTGACGCCGGCAGAATGCGAGGAGTACGACAAAATCGTGGAAGGGATTCGCGAATCGTATATCGAACTGGCGAAGGTCCGATCAGGCGCGTAATCTCTCAGTCGAGGTGTCTCCGAGGCACGCGCTTGGAGATTCCGCAGAGAATTTCATAGGGCACTGTCTCCGAAAGCGCAGCGTGTTCCCGGGCGTCGACACTCAGGCCGTCGGTGGCGCCGAGCAGCACCACTTCGTCTCCAACCGAAACTCCAGGCAGCCCGGTCACGTCGGCCAGAGTCAAATCCATGGAAATCCGTCCCACGATGGGAGCGTAGTGCTCACCCACAATCACCCGGCCTTGAGAAGAAAGCCTACGGTTTAAGCCATCCGCGTATCCCACCGGCAGCACTGCGATGCGAGCGGGAGCTTTTGTGACATAGATTCCGCCGTACCCCAGCGCTTGGTTGGCGCGCATATCACGCAGGGAGAGAATGCGGGTTTTCCAGGTCAAAGCAGGCTTCACCGCGAGACGCAACCCGCTGCCACTGACCTCACGACCAGCACGCTCGAAAGGCAGGTAATAGCCATACAGCGCAATCCCTGGCCGCACCATCGTGTTCCACGATTCCGGGCGCGAGATAACGGCCCCCGTATTCGCTGCATGAATCAGCGGCGGATTGAATCCTTCGTTCCGGAGAAAGTGGCGCACTTCATCGAACGACTTCAACTGCGCCGCAACCGATGGCGCGTCCAGCACCTCAGACGAAGCCAAGTGAGTGGACAATCCCTCGAGCACCAGGTGTGGCGAAGACTTCAACGCGGAACAAATTCGCGGCAAATCTTCGGGCGCGACTCCCAGCCGCCCCATGCCGGTATCCACTTTCAAATGGATAGGATGTTTTGGAACACCGAGGGAGGTCGCGGCCCTTTCGAACAATTCAATTTGCCCGGTCTCCCAGACCGTCGGAGTCAATCCCAGGCGGACGATGTCTTCCTCTTCGCCGCGCCAGAAACCGGTCATCAGCAGGATGCGTCCCCGGATACCAGCTTCGCGGAGGGGAATCGCCTCATCCAGCGAGGTCACGCCGAACCAGCGCGCTCCCTCCTGCTCAAGCGCTCGTGCACACTCGACCGCGCCGTGCCCGTAGGCGTCGGCTTTCACGATGGCGCAAACCTTCACCGCAGTACCTATGTGCTGCTGCACCGCGCGAAAGTTCTGCCGCAAGGTTCCCAGCGATACCTCGGCCCAGGTCGGCCGAGTCGCGGTTCGCTTGGCAATTTCGATGGTCGCCACTTTCTTTAGATTATAGCGGCCTCGGCGGTTGCCCCAGGTTACTGCCGTACTACTCCCTGTGTCTGATTCTGTGGCCGTCTCCAAAACCACTTCAGCTATCCGCCCGAGAGCGTGAAGTTCACCGTCACCTGGGTTCCCACTTCCACCGGCTCGCCGTTCAAGTAATATGGACGATAGCGCCACTGCAGAACCGCATCCATGGCGGATTTCACCAGCAGCGGGTGACCACTGACCACCTGCAGATTTTCAATCTTGCCCTCCCGAGTAATCATTGCGCGCAGCACTACGATTCCCTGGACCCGTGCCTGCCGCGCCAAGGGTGGGTATTGCGGCTGTACGCGATAGATGAGATTCCCCTCCATCATGCGGGAAACACGAGGGGGACGCGTGGATGGGGCCGGTGGAGGTGGCGGCACAATAACGTTAACCCCCCTGCCAATCGAGTCAAGTACCCCACTACGAGCCATCGAATTGCCCGTGCTGCCGGGCACACTCAGTCCACCTATATCAACCGGCGGCGGAGCGTTCGGTTCGTCAACCTGCAAAATTTCTCTCGGCACGGAACGTGGCGCGATCATCTTACCTTCCGATGACACGTTGCTGGTTGTCTGGTGCTCATTTCGTAGAGGTCCCGGAGCGGGTGGTGCTGGCGGCGGAGCTGGCGCCACCAGCGCGGCCATCAATTGAAACTGCGGTAGACCTTGGGTGTAGAACAGAGGCAGCAAGAGCAAACCACCTGCGGCCGCAGCCTGCAAGGCAAACGAAACCAGGGTTGTCCAACCCCGGCGCGAACGGTCAGCCCAAGGAGTATCGAGCAGCGAATCAGCAAACATGGTGTCCTCCCGAGTTTCGGTCCTTCTTCTAAGGACACCGGCATGCAGTCTCGCGGGCGCGAAGCAATTGCTGTTCTGCAAAAATAAAAGGCCGCTTTGGGGGCGGCCTTCTGGGAACTTTCGTCGAACCTAAGGTGTCCTCGAATTTACTTAGGAGGTGGAGTGGTCGTTGCCGGTTTGGTTCCGGCTGGCGCTGCGGGCTTTGCGCCCGTGCCCGCCGGTTTGGTCGTTACCGGTCTGGTAGGTGCGGGAACACCGGACTGCGCGTTGTAAGTCTCGACGATCGCCTTGGTGATATCCACGGAAGGCCCAGCCCAGAGCACGGGTCCTTGCGGCCATGGATTGGAAGTGTCCATGATCAGGCCGAATCCCTTATCGCCCGCATACTTCACGATGATGGGAGCCATCTTTTGCAGGATGCGCTGCGCGATCTCGTTCTGTTGGGACTGGGCGTCGTCCCGAGCATCCTGGACGGAACGCTCAAGCTTCTTCTGCTTCTCCTCGACTTGCTTGACCAAGGTGCCGCGGGAATCCTCGTTGAGCTTATCTCCTTGTGTACTCAGCTGCTTCTTCAGGCTCTCCACTTCGTCGTTCATGTTCTTCAACTCGGTCTGTTTAGGCTCGAGCTTCTTGCTGAGTACCTCGAAGTCGCGCTGGCCTTCGTTGCTGGCGAAGATTGCCTGCTCGATGTTGATCGTACCTATTTTGTTTCCCGTGCCAGCGAGAGTTGGATCGGGTGTGGTCGCAGCGGGCGTGGCGCTGGGAGCTGCGGGCAACGCGGGGTCGGCGCTGGCGGTTTGAGCCAGGGCTGCGACCGAAAAGATAAACACAGTGGCCAGAAGAAATCGCGCAAGCTTTCTTGTCATAGGGTTGCTTGAACTCCTTGGAAATTGTCCTGGGAATCTTGCTTCAGATCTTTTTCACCGACCATGCTGGGTCCCGCCCCGAAGCCAACGCGACCGTGCTCTCCACGGGGAAGGCAGACCCTAACACCCAGCGTCTCACGCTAAATCTTGGAGCGTGATGACCACCCCGTACCATTCGATTTTCAGGGTGTTGTAAGCTTCATTATAGGAACACTGCCGCCCCAGCGTCAAACCGGGGGCGTGGGTCCAAGTCGACTCTCGCCTCAAACCGCAACGCTGAAGCCCGGCGACCAAAGCCTTCCTCTCTAGAATGTTGTCGCCACCGTGAAGCGAAATGTCTTACGCGGCTCCCTCAGCTGATACGGAGGAGAAAAAGAGTTTCGGGCGAGCTGAAAGGTATAGTCTCCCGCGGCGCCTAGCGGGAACATGCTGCGGGTGATCGGCACCGGCGCGTTCACGATCGTATCCAACCGGACCGGGTTATACGCCCAGTAGATACGGAACGGTGCATTGACCACTGGCAGGAACACCTGCAACTCCAGTCCCGTGGACATTCTGGGAGTCCAGTTCGTGCCGCTTAGCGGGCTCAGGAACTGCGAGAACTTCTGCTTGGTTCCTCCAACGCAGTTCAGACCAACGTCCAGCGCAGGGCAGCCAAAAAATGTGTTATTGATCAGGTCGAATTGTCCATTGTTGATTTTCAGCTGTGAATCTCTGAGGATGGGCTCGACGCCGGCATCGACGAATGGCGCCAAAGACACCGGGCCGGCGATGGTGATCCGGTACTCCAGGTTGGCGACCAGGCTCAAGTCGCCCCCAGGAAAAACGATCTGGTCGAGCGGAACCGGGATGGTATAAGCCCCCTGCAGCGGATTGGCGGGATTTTTGGGAACAAGCGAGCCATCCGGGTTGCGCAACTGGATGGCGGTCGTGTTCGGGAGAAAAGCGACGGGTGAAATGGAGCGTATATCGAACCCACGCAAATCGTTTTCCCCGCCATTATAGAAGCGCTGGAACGGAGGAGGCACCAGCCCTCCGTACCCTGTCAGAAAAGAACCCTGGACCCTGAAGCCAACCGTGTTGCGCCCCTTCTGCACCGGCGTCCAGTGCGTGTACTGCACGATCGGACGAATTGTTCTGACAGTCCCGCCCAAGCCGGCAATTTCAGCACCCGCGTACAAGCTGCTGCCCTTGTGGGGATAGAGGGCCCTGTCCACGGAGTTTACCGAGTAGCTGGGGACAATCTTGCTGGTGATGATCCCGTTCAGCGCGTTGGGGCCGCTGATTCCGCTGAACGCCAGGGAATTGAAAAGCGTCTGCGACGCTGTCGTGAGCGCTACGATCGAAGAGTCGTCGTATGAGTAACTGATGCCCACGCGTTTGAACGAGCGGTGCAACGGATACGTCAGGCTGGTCGAGAAGCCCCTGCTTGATTGCGTGTAGTTCTGAAGATTCTGCTGTAAAGCCGATGGCAGATTGATCTGCTGACCGCTGAGAATTGCCGCTTGCCGAGCCTGATCGTAGGTGAACTTCGTGAAGTACACGGTGAAGCCGAACTGCAGTGGACGATCGAATAAATAAGGTTCGCTGAAGCTAAATGAAACGTTACGCTGGAGATTGCCAATGTTGGCCTGCACGCTGAGGGTCTCGCCCAGCCCGAGAAAGTTGTTGGTGCTGTAGCTGAGTCCGATGAACGATCCCGACAGACCACTGACACCGCCGCTCAATCCGATGCTGTTCTTCCCCTTCTCCTTGACTTTGAGGGTGAGATCTACCGTACCTTCCTTTTCGTTCAAATGACGTTCGGTGACATTGGGATCATCGGCCTTCAAATTGTCGAAAAAGCCCAACTGGTTCAGCCGCTGGATGCTGAGCTCCCAAAGTTGCTGATTGTAAACCTGACCTTCTTCCAGAACGATCTCGCGGCGTATTACCTTGTCGCGAGTCGTGGTATTGCCCTGAAACTCGATTCGCCGCACGTAAAACTGCTTGCCCTCGTCCACGTCAATGTCGAGGAAGACGCGTTTCTTTTCCTCGTCGAAGGTGGTGTTGGGAATGGACGTGAAGTTGATGTATCCCAGTTGGCCATAGGCTTTCCCCAGGTTTTCCAAGCCTTTCGCGATCTTGCTTCGGTCAAAGGTATCGCCGTCTTTTATTGGAAACAGGCTGCGCAATGCCTTGGTGTTAGTCACTGCCTTGTTATTCTTGAAGGTGATTTCGCCCAAGCTATATTTCTCACCTTCCTCGATGGGCATGGTGATGTCCACTGCCTTCCCCGGGCCGCCCTGGAGCAGCGGGATGTGAAATCCCGGATGTCCGGTATCGTGGATCTTGGTCTTAGGCTCCTGAACCAGCACTTTGAAGTAGCCGCGGTTTTGGAACTCGGCGCGAACCCGCTCGGTGTCCTCATCGAGCTTGGTGGCATCGTAGGTCTTGGCGAGCAGATTCTCCAGGAAGATAGAATGAGGGACCCCGATGGGCTTCAGGTTCTTCATCGCGCCGCGCAGGATGCGGCTACTGACGTGCTTATTCCCTTCGAAGCGAATCTTGCCCACCTTGACTTTCGGTCCTTCCTTGACCACGAACGTGAGGCTCACCGCGTTTGGCGGAATGGGGTGAATCTCGGTGCGAATGGTGGAAAATTGTCTTCCGTGCTCGGCCAGCAGCTCCTTGATCGTGACCTCCGCCTTCTTCACTTTCGTCGGATCGTACTGGCTCTCGACTGCCAATCCGACTTTGCGTTCCTTGAAGCGGTCAAGCACGTCGCTTTTCGAGACCGAGTTCAGCCCCACATAGTCGATCTCCCGGATGGTTGCCCGTTCTTTCACATAGACATGAATGATCCATCCCTTGGCTGTCTGCTCTCGTTCAAAGCGGATGTCTTCAAAGTAGCCGGTATTCCATAGCGAGTTGAAGTCACGCTCGATCGCGGCCTGGTCGTAGACATCTCCGGCGTGGGTGAAGATTCGGGCCTTAATCGTTTCGGCGGGAATACGGCGGTTACCGTGAACCTCGACCCCGGCAATCACATCCTGCTGCCCCACCGCCCAGGAGCAGAGTAAGAAAAAAGTCAGCACGAGACCAAGGAGTGCGCGTCTGTTGGCTTCGCAACACTTTATAAATGAAGGAGATGGCCCCGCAGAGACAACCGGGGGTCGCCATGCGCGGCCATGCCTGCCCTGGATTACCGCAGGGCTATCCTGATGAGTGCGATGAATCGCCACTACCTCAGCTTATGGGAGTGTGGAAAACCGCAATTATACGGTAGAGCAGTGGACACCGTCCAAGCACTTACGCCTAAAATCGCCCTCAGGATGCCGTTTGGAAAAGCTCCACTTCAACCAAGACGGAATAAAACGTGGCGGAGTTGCCCAGGTCCGTAAGTTTTTCTGAAGTCAGCACGTTAATGTTCCGCCCCTCGGGACTTAGCTTCGCCCATTGGAGCCGTGCACAAACTACACCAGGCTGCACCGCGCCGTCTACTCTCGCTCTTAGGAGTATATCGCCACGGCGGTTGAAGACTCGTACCCTGTCGCCATCCGCAATTCTCCGCGCCCGGGCATCGCTGGCGTTCATTTCGAGCAGGCCTACTTCCTCCATCTCCTGGATCGTGGGCAAATTCGAAAACGTTGAATTGAGGAAGTTGTCGGCCTTACGTGCCAACAATTCCAGCGGAAAGGCTTTAGCTTGCTCACTGTGCCGCGATTCGCTGGGCGGTTCAAAGTGCGCCACAGGATCTAAACCTTGAGCCTTGAGAGCTTCACTGTACAACTCAGCCTTGCCGCTGGGAGTGGCGAAATTCCCTTGAGCGAAGGGCAGAAAGAAATCTGAGAACTGCGAACTATGAACTGAGACCTGTCTTTTGAAATTAAGCCTCACATGCCCCTCCCGTTGAAGCTGCTCGCGGTCGATCCCCTGCAGCCAAGGATGGTCTGAGTCCAACGCCGCGTCGATCATCTGGTCGACGGATTCGCGAAAGCACTCTTCCTCGAAGCCCATCCCCTCAGCGAGTGCCCGGAAGACTTCCACATTCGAACGACATTCACCCAGTGGCTCGATGGCCTGATCCGATATCTGCAAAAAGTAGTGCCCGTAAGCGGTCTGCAGTTCCTTGTGCTCAAAGAAAGTAGTCGCAGGCAGAACCATGTCGGCATAGTCGGTAGTGTCGGTAAAGAATTGTTCGTGCACGACGGTAAATAAATCGGAACGCTGCAATCCTCGTATCACTTCGTTGTGATTGGGACACGTCGCCGCCGGATTAGAGCCGTAAACGAACAGCGCCTGAATTGGCGGATCATCCAGCGGGTTCAGAGCCTTGCCCAATTCCACCATGTTAACGGTGCGCGCGGGACGCCCCAACGACTTGAGCATCAGGTCTTTTCGCTTCAACCCACTGCCAATCGGGGCAAAGGCTCCGCTGGTAGAAAGCTGCAGCCCGCCGCCTACTTCTTTCCACGATCCGGTGATGCAAGGCAGCATAGCGACGGCGCGTGTCGCCATGCCACCGCCTTCTGAACGCTGCACCCCGTAATTCAATCGAATAACTGCCGGATGCGTAGTCGCGTACTCCCGGGCCAGCTTCACAATGTCAGATGCCGCGATTCCCGTCCACTTCGCCACGCGCTCCGGCGTGTAGTCCTGCACTTTGTTGCGAAGCGGTTCGAATCCTATCGTGTAGCGCTCGACGTAATCCGCATCATGGAGCTTCTCGCCGATGATCACATGCATCAATCCCAGCGCCAGGGCAGCGTCGGTGCCGGGATTGATCGGCAGATACCAGTCCGCGCACGCCGCCGTGCGAGTGCGATAAGGATCGATCACCACCAGCTTTGCGCCTTGACGACGCGCCTCCTCGATGAATGGCCACAGGTGCACATTGTTGCCGTGGATGTTCGCGGCCCAGGCAATGATGTAGCGCGAATGGCGGAACTGTTCCGGCTCCGTACCCAGTTTCACCCCAAGCACAGATTCCAATCCCGCTTCGCCAGCCGCGGAGCAGATGTTGCGCGCCAACTGAGATGCACCCAGCCGATGGAAGAATCGGCGGTCCATGGAGGCGCTATTCAACATTCCCAGCGTGCCTCCAAAGGAGTAAGGCAGGATGGCCTCACTGCCGAATTCGGCCGCGATCTTTTTGAAGCGGGAGGTGATTTCCTCGAGAGCCTCGTCCCAAGTGATGCGCTGCCACTCGTGTGTGGCGCGGGCGCCCTCGCCCGCGACCCCCACCCCCTTCGGCCCCACACGCCTCATCGGATACAAAACCCGGTCCGGCGAATACACCCGATCCAAGTACTTCGCCACCTTCGCGCACAGGAAACCACGGGTCACGGGATGCGCAGGATCACCCTTGATTTTGGTCGCGCGGCCGTCCTCCACGGTAATCAAAACTCCGCAGGCATCAGGGCAATCGTGCGGACAGGCGGCGTGAACCACGCTCTTCATAGTCTCTTGATTATAGGGTTAGTTCATGTCGGAAGGACACATCAGACGAAATTCTATTTCACGCCTACGTAGATGTCGATCTGTGAATCCTGCGGATTACGCGCCCGTTGATCGTAGACCTCGAAATCAGTTTTGTAGGCACGCTTGCCGCCAAGCAGCGCCTTCTGACCTGATGTTTCCATGTGAGCTACGCAAGGAACTTAAGAGCAAGGCGTCGTCTTACTTGATTTCCATCACTTCTTTTTCTTTCCCCTTGCTCATGTCTTCCATCTTCTTGATTTCGTCATCGGTGAGCTTTTGGATCTCATCCATGGCCCGCTTCTCGTCGTCCTCGGTGATCTTCTTGTCTTTCATCGCTTTCTTGATGGCGTCGTTACCATCGCGCCGGATGTTGCGCACCGCGGTCCGATGCTCCTCAAGCACCTTGTGGAGGTGCTTCACCATATCCTTGCGCCGCTCTTCGGTCAGCGGAGGCACAGGCACGCGGATGATCTTGCCATCGTTCATCGGGTTCAAGCCGATGTCCGCGGCGCGAATTGCTTTTTCGATTGCCGGCAGCGCGGTCGGATCAAAAGGCTGCACCGTGATGAGCTGCGGCTCCGGCGCATGCACTTGCGCAAGCTGATTCAGCGGCATGTGCGACCCGTAGTACTCCACGTTGACGGAATCCAGCATATGAACCGAAGCCCGCCCTGTGCGCGTGGCAGCCATCGCCTTGCGGAAGTCCTCCACCGCTTTGTCCATGCGGGTCTTGAGTTGAATGTAGGTGTCTTTAAGGCCAGGAATTGCGGCCATACCAGCTTGAGCCATGGTCAGCTCCCCTGAAGATGAGTTACCAAAACTGTGAATTATAAACCTTTGAAACTATTTGAAAACTAATGATTGGCTCAGGAGGAGCAATCCGTGGCCAGCCTTTACGCGCTGACCAGCGATCCGATCTTCTCGCCGGTTACAACTTTCCGGATATTTCCCCGCTGATTGAGATTGAAGATGATGATCGGCAGGTTGTTGTCTTTGCAAAGCGAAATAGCGGTCGAGTCCATCACCTTCAAGCCCTTTTTCAGCACATCCATGTAGCTGATCTCGGTGAATTTCTTGGCATCTTTTACCAGCACCGGGTCGGCATCGTAGATACCATCAACCTTCGTAGCTTTCATGATGACGTCTGCCTTGATTTCCATGGCGCGCAGCGATGCTGCCGTATCCGTAGAAAAATATGGATTACCGGTGCCCCCGGCAAAAATCACCACCCGGCCTTTTTCCAGATGACGGATGGCGCGCCGGCGGATAAATGGTTCGGCAACCTGGTTCATCTCAATCGCCGACTGCACTCGCGTGTAGACGCCCTGCTTTTCCAGCGCATCCTGCAACGCCAGTGCATTGATCACGGTCGCAAGCATGCCCATATGATCGGCAGAAACCCGGTCCATCTCTTTCGCTTGCTCCGCCACGCCCCGGAAGAAATTCCCTCCGCCCACCACGATCGCGATCTCGATCCCCAGGGATCTCACGTCCGCCAGTTCAGCGGCGATTTCGTGGATACGAAAAGGGTCGACGCCGAAACCCTGGGTCGCGGCCAGGGCCTCGCCGGAGAGCTTGAGCAAGATGCGTTTAAAGACAGGAGCTGTCATGATTTTGTAGCGTCGGCGTTCTCGCCGGCTGTCGTGCGTACCTCACACCCGCACGAGGGCATAAAAAAGGCGCCATAAGCGCCCTGAGTTACTCAGCCTTTTGCTCCGGCTTGGTGATAGCGATGGTCTCGCCTGCCTCACCCACCTTGAAGCGGGCGAAGCGGCGCACCGCGATGTTTTCGCCCAGCTTTCCGATCTTGGTGGCAATGAGCTGCGCGATGCTGACCGTCTGATCCTTGATAAAGGGCTGCTCCAGCAGGCAAACCTCCTCGTAAAACTTGCCCATCTTACCTTCGACGATCTTCTCCACCACCTGCGGCGGCTTGCCGGTCGCTGCGGCTTGCGAGCGATAGATATCCTTCTCCCGCTCGTAGGCCTCGGGCGTGACGTCCTCCTTGCGGACAAACTTGGGATCGCTGGCCGCAATGTGCATGGCGATGTCGTGCACCAACTCCTTGAAGTCCTCGGTTCGGGCTACAAAATCGCTCTCGCAGTTAATTTCCACGAGCACGCCAATCTTGCCCCCGGCGTGGATGTAGCTGGCCACCGAGCCTTCGCTGGTCACGCGCGCTGCCTTCTTTGCCGCCACGGAAACACCCTTCTTGCGCAGCACTACAACCGCCTGCTCCATGTCGCCCTTGGCTTCCGTGAGGGCCTGCTTGCAATCCATCATTGGCGCCCCGGTCTTTTCCCGGAGCTCTTTCACTTGTGTTGCTGAAATATTCATCGTAGATGTGCTCATTGCTATGAAATCCTTACTGTAGAAACGTAGCTTGCTACGTCTCAGCTTGCTAATCGCTTCCCGCGGTGGAGACGTTGCAAACAACGTCTCTACGGATATTTTGCTTCTACAAACTTCGACCCGCGCCGGACGACCCGCGCGGGTCTGAATCCCTCAGGGGCTAAAGCCCGGAATCTAATCTCGCTTTACGGCACGGCTGAAGCCATGCCCTCCCACAATCCCCTTCGCCGCGTCCACGACAACCGCAAGCCGCAGTCTTTCGCTAACGACCACCGGACTTGCCCTAATATGTCTGCGTCTCTACTTGCGGAATGTCTTCGGCGACAGCGTCCTTCGCGGCAGCCGGCTGCTTGCGTGTACCCGCTCTCAGCACATCTTCCATGCTGATGTCTTCGGCTCCGGCGTCTTCCGCGGCGTTAATGTCGATTCCGACCTCCGCGCGCGCGGCCGCGGCCAATTCGGCCTGTTGCGCCGCCCCGGCAGCAGCCGCCAGGTCGGCGACTTGCTTGTCGGTCATGAGTTGCGCGCCTTCGGCCACAGAGTCTGCGATCTTCGAAGCGAAAAGCCGAATCGCCCGCAGCGCATCGTCGTTGCCCGGAATCACATAATCCACTTCGCTGGGGTCGCAATTCGTGTCCACCACCGCGACTACCGGAATGCCGAGCTTGCGTGCCTCGCGCACAGCGATCTGCTCTTTGTTCGAGTCGATGATGAAGATCGCGTCCGGCAGGCGGCTCATATTCTTGATGCCTGCCAGGTTCGCCTGCAGGTGCTTGCGCTCGCGCTCCAGCTTGATCACTTCTTTTTTGGGCAGCAACTCGTAGCGGCCATCCGTGGCCATCTCGTCGAGTTCTTTCAGCCGCTTTACCGACTTCTGCACTGTCACCCAATTGGTGAGCAGGCCGCCCAGCCAGCGCTGGTTCACATAGAACCCGCCACAGCGCGTCGCCTCCTCGGCAATCGCGTCCTGGGCCTGGCGCTTGGTTCCGACGAAGAGAATAATCTTCCCTTCGCTGGCCAGTTCCTGCACGAACTTCGACGCCTCTTTGAACATTTTCAGCGTCTTCTGCAGGTCGATGATATAAATCCCGTTGCGCTCTCCGAAGATGAATTCCTTCATCTTGGGATTCCAGCGCTTGGTCTGATGCCCGAAGTGGACGCCCGCTTCGAGCAACTCCTTCATGGTGATATTAGCCAATCAACCTCCTCATTTGGTCTGCATCCGGCGCTCACCCTGAGGCTGCCCCGGATTGCCATTCCCGTCCCCGCGCCGCGAGGCACGAGAAGAATTGAACACCTAAAACAAAACCACATTCCGTAGAAACGCAGCTTGCTACGTTTCCGTTGTTGTGAAGCAGACGCAGCAAGCTGCGTCTCTACAATCCCAAATTCCTAGCGCTTCGAGTACTGGAACCGCTTCCTCGCGCCCTTCTGACCGTACTTCTTGCGCTCTTTGCCGCGTGAATCGCGCGTGACCATGCCTTCGGCCTTGAGCTTCTTGCGCAGTTCAACATTGAACAGCATGAGAGCGCGGGCGATGCCCAGCTTCACCGCGTCAGCCTGGCCATTCACGCCGCCGCCAGAAACCCTGGCGACCACATTGAACGTGCTCGCGGTCTCGGTCGAAAGCAGTGGCTGCTTCGCGCTCGCGCGCTGCGCCGGGGTCACGAAATACTCCTCGAAAGGGCGCCCGTTAATCTTAAATTCGCCGCTGCCCGGACGCAGATAGACGCGCGCGATCGCCGACTTGCGGCGTCCTGTACCGTAGTATTGCACTAGCTCTGCCATTGATTAGCATTCAGCACTCAGCATTCAGCTAACCCCAAGTGCTTCGACCCTTTCGCAAATTCTTTAAAACCTAACTACGTCATCCCGAACCGGTTTGAGCCGGTGAGGGATCTTGCTGGTACTACCAAAACTTTACGCCCTTACTTCGAGCGCCTTCGCCTGCGGCTTCTGCGCTTCGTGCGGATGCTTCTCGCCGCGATACACATTCAGCTTGCTGATCATCTGCCGCCCCAGCTTCGACTTGGGGAGCATACGCAGAACCGCAGCTTCGATCACCGACTCGGGCTTGCGCGCGAATCGCTTGCGGAACTCCTCGGTACGCAATCCACCCGGGTATCCCGTGTAATGCTGATAGACCTTCTGCTCGGACTTCATACCCGTCGTCTTCACCTTCTCGGCGTTGATCACGATCACATGGTCGCCGGTGTCGAGAAAGGTCGTGTACTGCGGATTTTCCTTACCCATCAAAATGCGGGCGACTTGTGACGCAAGCCGACCGAGCGTCTGCCCGGAGGCATCCACGACGTACCACTTGCGCACAATTTCCCCCGCTTTGGGGAAATAGGTTGACATGCAAAATCTCCCAGAAATATAAAAACGCAAAGAAGACCGCTGAGCACCCAGTGAGCGCCGAAGGCGCAGGGCTATCAGGCGGGCAACCGCAGGACTTGCAAAGTCTTAAAGATAACGTAGCGCGGAGGATATTGTCAACGAACGAGCTCTACTCATACGCCAGCGCGTCAATTGGATCCTTCTGCGCCGCCTTCAGCGCGGGATATACAGCGCCCGCAAGCGCTCCGACCAGAGCGATGACGGTCGCGCGCAGAATCCAGCCTGCCGTCACTTCCACTCTAACCAGCGGCATCTTGTAGCCAATTCCCTTCTCGGCAAGCAGGCTGAGCGCTATTCCCAAAATGATCCCAGCAATGGCCAGAAGAGCAGTTTCTCGCAGGATCACGTTCACGATGTAGAACTTCGACGCGCCCATCGACTTCAAGATTCCAATCTCGCGCGTACGTTCCATTACTGCGGTGTACATGGCCTGAAAAATAACGATCAACCCGATGGTTACGGACACCCCGATAACCACATCGATGAAGCTACCCAGGTAGGGATAGCTGGTCGGCGTCATCAGCGACAGGTACTCGCGCATGGAGCGGACATTGTAGCTCTGCATGCCTGGGACATTCTTGATTTCATCCACTACTGCCGGGGCATTATTGGGATCGTCCAGCTTGAGATAGAACGCGGAGACTTTGCCTTGCGCCCCAATCAGATTCTGGAGCGTGCTCATTGGGAGGAACTTCCGCGCGCCTCTTCCGTGCTCGACTACCCCCGCAATGCGGAAGGCATTGTTCAGAAGCTCAATCGTGTCTCCCACCCTGGCGTGCTTCGACTTGGCAAAAACGTCATCGACCAGCACATCATTCGGTCTCTGAAACGGTCCTCCCGACAGGTAGTGAAACGGTCCTCCCAGCTGTTCGAAGCTCTTGAGATCAATGCCATAAATGATCTCCAACGTTCCCGCGGTGGAGAACTGCATGACGACTGGCGCCACACTCACCGTATGCGGCAGCTTGACCAATATATCTCCAACCTTCAGCGATAGAGGCGCCCCCGAGACACCGACAACGACAGTAGATCCCGGAGGCATTACAACCACGTCCGCTCCCATGCCCGCTTGGCGAGCTCGGGAATCGTTCAGAATGCCCAGCGACAATCCCACGATCAGCAGAATTAGCGTTACTTCCAGCGCAATCGCGACGATGCTGATCAGGGAACGGAGCGGCCGGTGTATCAGGTTGGCGACGATCATCCTGTTCATCATAAATAATGAGCACTTAGCAATAAGCTAGCACTTAGACCTTCGAGAGTTGGCACAAAGCCTACGGAGCCAAATGCTGAGTGCCAAATGCCGAATGCTGATTTTACCTGTCGCTTTCAGGCCCAGAAGACGAGTGGACCTTTGGCTTGTCCAAGTCGATCACTTCGGCCCCCTCCGGTAGTTCCAATGCAAACTTGTCATCCGCAAGCAGCTGGTTCAGCTCCAGTTTCACGATATTCAGGGTAATGTCGTACTCCTCCTGCGGCCGCGCGATTTCAATTTGCCAGGGAAATTTCATACCGTTGTCATCCTTGTAGTTGCCATAGAGTGCGTTCGTCATCACATTTCCGCGGGCGTCGTAGATGAGTTGGCGATGAGGTAGCAGGTCGGTACGGCTGAAAATGATCTTCCGCGATAGTGCCCATCCATGCTCTCCTTTGCGGATCACATCAATGACGTAGTCCGCCCGCGATACCTTGCGACTCTTGGCCTCGGTCACCAACTCGGTATCGTTTTCCATGACCGCGATCTCATTCTGCGGATCGACACGCCGCAGCAACAGAGCGTCGTAGATATGTTGCGGGCGCACGTTCTCGAGCGGTTGCGCCGGATTGTGGGTTTCGACATCATTTCGGCCCACCACGAAACGGTTCTTCGCGGGAATCCAGAGTTTGAACCCCTGGTCGTCGCTCACCATGTCGAAGGCTTTGTTGCGCACAATCGGCATCAGCCCGATCATCCGCAGCATCGCCGGTTTGCGCGCCAGCACGTACCCCCGGATTTCTTGGTAATCCGTGACTTTGCCCTTCTTGACCCCTCCCACCGTCGTATCAATATCTACCGTGGCCTGCATGGACTGAATCCCGGCGGCCTGAGTATTGATGTAGTCGATGAGTTCCTGCTGCGTCGCAGTTTTCAACTGGACCGTGTTAATGGGCGGCTCGACCTTGCGCGAGCGAAACAAGCAGCCCGTCAGCGGCAGAACTGCCAATAAGACGAACGCAGCACGATATCGAAAGAAAAAAGACATAAGACGGTTTTGATTCCGTGCCAAACAAGATGAGTATACCCAAGGTGCGGATTCGGGGTTGGGTATCGGGCTTCAGGCTGATTCTTCCCAAATGACAAGTCGACAAGGATCCTGCTAATGAAGAAGCATGGTGTTGCCAGCAGCCATCTGACGCAAGCCGCGGTCGAAGGTGACCAGCGTCAGTCCGGCCACGCGCGCAAAAGCAGCCAGGTATGCATCCGGCCATTGCTGTGAGAAGGAGCGGCCGCGGGAGGTCAATCTGCGGAGAACGGATTCTATCTGCTCGGGTTCGGCCTCGGTGTGAAATGAAACTCGCTCGTCCTGGAGAAACGAGTCGTAGGTCAGCCACGCCTCGGTCTGACTCCTCACGTCTTCCTGCATCACGCTGGGGTGCGTGAGCAGTCTCAGCAATCCAAGCTGGGTAAAGCGGCAAAAATAGACCGCTCCCGCATTCAGCTTCTCAAACCAGGCCGTCGCGGACGCGTGATGTTGATGCCCGTCATACGCCAACGCAATCCACACATTCACATCAGGGAAGTAGGATCTCATGGATGGTCTTATTGCTCAGCCTCAGCCAGCCGGGCCGTTTCGACTTGATCAGAGGTAGCGCGACTTTCCCCTTTGCTTGTCCGCGCTTTTCGCCGTTCAATTCGGCCGCTACGCCGCGCAAAATCAGTTCCTTCACCGAACAGCCCCGCAGGGCCGCTCTTGCCTTGAGCTGGCGATAGGTTGGATCGGGGATGTCCACCGTGGTTCTCACAATTAGGATTATACCATATTTATGGCTCTGATGCCATATTTATGGCGCTACTTCCCAGCCATCACTCGCCGGTAGGCCGTCACGTTCCGGTTGTGCTCTTCCAGGCTGCGGGCGAACCGGTGATGACCATTTCCATTACTGACGAAATAGAAGTAGTCGGTATCCGCCGGGTGCATCGCCGCTTCCAGCGAGGTCTTTCCCGGATTGCCGATGGGTCCGGGCGGGAGTCCCGGATGCGTGTAAGTATTGTAGGCGGAGTTGAACTGCATATCGGCATGGTGGAGCGCGCCGGCGTAGGTTCCCTGCAGAAGTTCGGCATAGATCACGCTGGGATCGGCTTGCAGAGCGACATGCTGTGTCATGCGGTTGTGATACACACTCGCCACCAGCGGACGTTCTTCCGCAGCAGCAGTTTCCTTCTCGATGATCGAGGCCAGGATCACCGTCTGCTGCAGGTCGTTTTTCTGCGCGCCCTTGGCCTGTAAATTATCCTGTAAATCCGTGGTCAAGCCAATCTCTCTCGCGACTTGGCGGAACTGCTTCACCATCGCGGCCGCCAGCTCTTGCATGGTTTGCATACGGGTGAACTCGTACGTATTCGGAAAGAGATAACCCTCCAACGTCTTGGCCTCTGGAGCGAGGTCGGCGATGAGGGCGGTATCGGACGTCGCGACTTTGAGGAACTCCTCACTCGAACCCAAGCCGGCGTTCTGTATGGCCTGTGCGATGTCGAACATGTTATAGCCCTCGGGAATCACGACCGTGTGGAAGTAGACATCGCCGTGCGCCAGCCGCCGGTGGACATCCAGTGAGGTCGCGCTTTTCTCGAAGAGATATTCCCCAGCTTTCAGGAAACGCTTGTGATGAAGGTAGTGCCACAGGACAAAGGCATCCGCGCTGCGAATCACGCCTGCGGATTTCAATTCGCTAGCAATCCGTCGAGTGGAGTATCCCGGATGCAAAAGCACAATCGTCTGCCCCGCCGGCGTCACCGGCTGCAGCAGCGCCCAAGCCAGCCAACCCCCGCAAGCGAGGACAGCAAGCAGAAGAAGTATGAAGAACGTGCGCACCTTAGGGATAGTTTAGATGAGGGTCCGTCGTTGGTCGTTAGACGTTAGTCGTTAGTCGTTCGTCACATCACGAGAACTCGCCAAAACGACCAAGCCTACCGCACGATCAAAGTAAGCGGCACGGCGTGTTTCAAAACGGTCGATCCTGAGCTGAAGGTGCCGGTCACCGTCATATTGTAGGTGCCGCTGCCGCTGTTTCCCCCGCCTCCGCAGGCTGACCAGGTAATTGCAAGCGAGAACAGGCACGCGAACGCTAACGCGTGCACCAGCCGCCGACGATTCCGCGACCCGGCAACGAAACTGCCCAGTATAACCAGCCCGGGCAAAACAGCAAGGCTTAGCCACATCGCGAGCCCGCTGCCAGCCGGGCGGAAACCGGAGGGTTGCGCAAAACTTGCCGAAGCTCCCGCGGTGGTTACGGTGACTGTGACCGGGATCGGTGAGCCGTTGAGAACAGCCGAACTCGGCGACACAGAGCAAGTGGATCCCGACGGCGCCCCGCTACAACTGAGCAACACGGTCTGATTGAACCCTCCGTCCGGAACGACGGCAATGGTATAGCTGGCTGTCTGCCCGGGCGAAACGGTAGCCGACGACGAGGAGGACGGGGCCATAGAGAAATCCTGCCCAACCCCCGTGAGCGAGGCCGTCTGCGGACTGCCACTGGCACTGTCCGTGACGGTCAGGGTTCCGTTCCGGGTGCCGCTCGTGGTCGGATCAAAAAAGACGCCAATCGAGCAACTCGATCCGGGTCCGAGGGAATTGCCGCAAGTGCTGAGCGGCGCAAAATCGGCGGGGCTAGTAGTCACGCTGGTGATGGTGAGCGGAGAATTGCCGGCATTGGTCAGTTGCACGCTCTGAGGCAGGCCAGAGGTCCCAACGTATTGGTTAGGAAAAATGACGGTTGGCGGCGACAGGCTTGCCAAGGCGCCATTGCCAGTGCCCGACAAACTAACGATCTGCGGGCTGCCGGGTCCGTTGTCGGTGATGCTCACAACCGCAGTTCGATTTCCTGGGACTGCGGGCGTAAAAGTCACGCTTACTTGGCAATTCGCACTCGGAGCCAGAGTGGGAGGGCACGTATTGTTCTCCGAAAAGTCACCAGCGTTCGGCCCACCTATCGCGATTGCCGAGATCGAGACGGTTGCCAGGCCGGTGTTCGTCAGCGTGACTGCCTGTGGAGAACTGGTTACGCCAATCGCCTGCGGCGGAAAGGTCAGGAAGTTCGTATCAAGGCTGAGGACTGGAAACTGCCCCTGGAGCAGAATCTCAGTCGGATTCGCCAAGTCGAGTTTCCCATCCCCGTTGAAATCTCCAATCGCAAAAGGGACCGCAGCCGTGTTGGGAGGAAAAGGAAAATCAATTGCACTTTGAAATGTCCCGTTTCCATTGCCGAGGAAAATGGAAAGCGCCAATCCTGGAATGGGAACGACCAGATCGAGGATGCCGTCGGCATTGAAATCACCTAACGCTGCAGCCAAGGTGCTGGTTCCAGTTATGTACGGGACAGGAGCTTGGAAGCTGCCATCACCATTGCCTAGGAGGACGGAGACTCCGCTCTTGGTTCCAGCGTCCATTACGGTGAGCAAGTCGAGTTTTCCGTCCCCGTTCACATCCGCGGTTATCAAGCCGACAAGCGCGGTTCCTCCAGGGAAGTCATTTTCCGGTTGAAAGGTTCCGTCTCCATTCCCCAGAAGAATGGAAACCCGGCCCTGAACCTCCGCATCCGCAACCGCCAAATCGAGGCTTCCGTCCCCGTTGAAGTCGCCCGTGACCACTGCGCTGGGTGAGGAGACCGGGGTGTACTCCACGGGAGTTTGAAAAGTTCCGTCTCCGTTTCCGAGCAGGATGGAGACGCTGCCGGTACGATTGTCGAGCGGGAGTGCGACGGCAAGGTCAAGTTTTCCGTCCGCGTCGAAATCGCCTGCGGCTATCCATAATGGGTATAGGCCATTCGAGGGCAAAGATGTTGTCATCTGCGGCTGGAATGTACCGTCGCCGTTGCCCAGCAATATGGAGATCGTATCGTCCCCGTAATTGGCAACCGCAAGGTCGAGCTTCCCGTCGCCGTTGAAATCCCCCGCAACGAGGGACTGCGGATTGGTACCAACCGCATAAGTTAAGGGAGCCTGAAACGAGCCATCTCCGTTGCCGAGCAAGATGCCGACGACGTAATTCGGATAATAAGGGCCGGCGCTGAATACGCCTGCAAGGTCAGCCTTCCCATCCCCATTGAAATCCGCCACTACGGCTGTTACCAACCCTGTCCATCCCCCAGCAAGGTTTGTAGCCAACGTGCTAAACGTAAGAGTGGGAGCTGGGTTGGCAACATCAAAGTAGGCCACGTTGGACAGGCCGCCGCCCGGGGAGGGATTCGTAACCGTGACCGCAGCCGTGGCTGGCGTCGCGATGTCAGATGCAGGAACGGTCGCGGTCAACTGCGAGCTGGTGACAAAAGTCGTCGCCAGCGCTGTGCCATTCCAGTTCACGACAGAACTAGAAACAAACTCCGTGCCATTGACTGTAAGCGTGAAGCCGGACCCGCCCGGCGCGGCGGTCATGGGCACAAGCGGTTGGTTAATAAACGGGACAGGATTAGACTGCGCGAGTGCAACAGTGCTGGCCAACATCAAGCAGAAGCAGAAAGAGAACCGGGAGACGGTTCGCATCGACCCTCCTCGGGTAGGCTGTCGTGACGGGTCACACGGGGTGAGCTATAAAGCAAGGGCTCCGGGCCAAATCAGCCGACTCCATAATTCCCACTGCGTAGAACCCAAGTCAACGCGATAAGTTGCCAAGACCAACCGGCAGTCTTGAGGAACGCCCCCGCGTCTCTGGCCAACACCGCTTGCTGCAAACCCGGCTTCCGCTAAGTGCCTCGGGCGTCCATCCAAGACTGGAGGATCAGCACTGCGGCCATCTGGTCGACGACTTGGCCGCGGCGTTTGATCGACATTTCGGTTTCGCGCAGCAGACGGTTGGCTTGGGCTGAGCTCAGGCGCTCGTCCCAGAGGTGCACTGGCAACTGGAAACGCTGCCCCAATTCTTCGGCGAAACGTTGCATCTTCTCGGCCTGGATGCCCTCGGCTCCGCTCATACGCAGCGGGTAGCCCACGACCATTTCAGTCACGTCGTACTCGCGGATCACCTTTTCGAGCTGTCCGAAATCGAGGCGTTTGTTTTGCCGATGGAGGGTTTCGAGTCCCTGGGCGGTGATGCCGAGCAGGTCAGAGATGGCCATGCCAATCCTCTTGGAGCCGACGTCCAAACCTAGAACTCGTGGGTGCGCCGTGTTCTGGGAGTGGGTTGGTTCGGAGGGCACTTCGAGATTATAAGTCCCGGCGGGAAGACCAAAAAAAGGATTACGATGCTGGAATGGCGACCGGCGAAGCCCAGACCCAGAAGACCCCTGTTCCGACTTCAGCGGTGCGCAATCCTGAAGCGCCGCGGCGTCATTGGGCGATGAACGTAGTCGGCATCGCTGGAATCCTCGCCCTCTGCTACTTCGGGGAATCGGTGCTGGTAGTGATGCTGGTCGCTGTACTGCTGGCATTCATCCTGGCGCCGATCGTGGATCTGCTGACCTATCTTCGTTTCCCTCGCAGTTTGGCGGCCGCGATTGCAATTCTGCTGTTGCTGGGCGCGCTGGGCGGAATTGTCTATTATTCTTACAATCAGGCGGCTACCCTGCTGCAGGATCTGCCGAAATACACCAGCAAAGTTCGCGACTCGGCTCTGCGGTTCCGCAAGAGTGCGGAACAATTTCAAGTGTTGTCTCCGGAGCACGAGAAAGGGGTGGTGAGCGTCCGCCCCGCGACCGATTGGACCGACATCCTGACGCGCGGCTTCGGTTCGGTAAGCGCAGGGGTTCTGGCGGTGTCGTTCGTACCCTTTCTGGTGTTTTTCATGCTGACCTGGCAACAGCACGTGCGCTCGGCTACGGTCATGCTCTTCCCTTTGGAGAACCGCCACACGGCCTATGTCACGTTGGGCCTGATTTCAGCCATGGTTCGCAGCTTCATGGTGGGGAACCTGCTGATCGGCTTATTCGTGGGTGCGGTGAGCACGATCATCTTCGGGATGATTCATTTGCCCTTCTTCTACTTCGCGGGATTCGCAAGCGGATTCCTGAGCCTGGTTCCTTATATGGGGATATTGCTCGCCCTGCTGCCGCCGATCTTTGTGGGGCTGGGGCACGCGGGTTCTGAGGATGTCTTCATCATCGTCGCCACGGTGATTGGGCTGCACCTGATCGCTCTCAACCTTCTCTACCCTCGATTCCTCGGCAAACGATTGCAACTCAACCCCTTAGCGGTGACCATGGGGCTGTTAGTCTGGGGCGCTTTATGGGGAGCTATGGGCCTGCTGCTGGCGATTCCGATTACCGCCGCGATGAAAATCATATTTGATCACGTGGAGTCTTTGAAACCTTATGGGGCGTGGCTTGGGGAATAGGTCAAGATTCCAACTCCTTCCGCTACAGAGAATTGCATGAGTTCGCGGTCGAGGACTACCTAAAGTCGTGCCCTGACGCACGAATCCTACCGGGCGGATGTGCGCATCGCCAAAGTCGGGCCGCAGAAGTGGGTTCGAGTTTCCGGCCATGGGCCTCTCTGACTCCGGAGAATGCCGTCCAAATTGCCTTTCTGTCCCAATTCGGGTAAAATAAAAAGGTGTTGTTCCTCTCGCTCCCTCTTCTGTCCGTGGGTGGTTTTTCATGCTGAACGGCGATGGCAATTTCCACATAGGCGACAAAGTCGTCTACCCCAATCATGGCGTCGGGATCATTGAGCAGATCAGCAGCCGGACCATTGGCGAGAGTGTGGAAAACTTCTACCTCCTCAAGATCAAGTCCAGCAGTCTGAAGGTCATGGTGCCGTTCCACAACGTCGGCACCGTGGGGCTGCGTCGAGTCGTGAAGAACGGGGAAATCCAGAAGATCGTGGATTTTCTTGAAGATGGAGAGTGCGACAACAATGCCGACTGGAAATACCGCTTCAAGGAAAACTCGGAGCGGATGCGCACCGGATCCCTGTTAGAAGTCGCCAACGTACTGAAGGCTCTGCTGGTTCTGAACCAGGTCAAAGCGCTCTCTTTCCGCGAAAAGAAGATGCTGGAGCGCGCCCGCTACTTGCTGGTCAGCGAATTGGCGATGGCAAAAAACGTCGAAGAGCCCCACATCGAGGAGTTGCTCACAAAAGCCCTCTCCAAGTCCAACCTGCGCTTCCCCGAAGCCTCGGAATTCCAAGCGTAAGCCTTGTCCCCTTTTGAAAAACCGTTCGATTGCCATCCTGGCAAAAAGTCTGCTACGCGACCGAGTGGGCCGCTGGCGCTGGGTTTATAATCCGTTCAAGCATGACCGAGCTAATCAAGAGAAAGCTGCAGGACGAAATGAATCAGCTCGAACATGAGCTGGTACACGATCTCCCCAAGGAGATCAAGAAAGCCGCTGCCCTGGGAGACCTCAGCGAAAACGCCGAATATCACATGGCCAAGCAGCGTCAGGAATTCGTCAAGGCGCGTCTGCGCCAACTCGGCAAACGCATCGCCGACCTTTCCCTCATCAACATGGACAACATCCCCCGAGACAAGGTGGGTCTGGGATCGACCGTCCGGGTTTACGACAACGACAAGAACGAAGAAGTCGAGTACAAGCTGGTGACCAGCGAAGAATCCGATTTTCCTTCCGGAAAGATTTCCACCAGTTCACCGATTGGCCGCGCGCTCCTGAACAAGAAGGTAGGCGACACCGCCATCGTGGTCACGCCCAACGGCAAACGCGAAATGGAAATCCTGAAATTGAGCACGATCCACGACGAAGCCGCGGCTGGGTGATCGTCGCAACCCGACTGGACCAACATGACCGGGACTGACAGAACTGGGACTGATAGAACTGGGACCAATAGAACCGGCACTAACAGAACCTGGACCAGCGCCATCGGACGAGCCTGCGGCGTCCTGCTGGATGCCATCGTCCGCCGCCTCGCCCTAGCCCGCGTCAACCCAAACGTACTCACCTTCCTGGGTCTGGTGGTCAACATCATCGCAGCTTTTCTCTTCGGATATGCCAATGGCGACAACCAGGCTCGCCTCTTCCGCTACGCCGGACTCGTCATCATCGGCTCCGGTTTCTTCGACTTGGTGGACGGCGCCGTGGCTCGAGCCAGCAATCGCGTAACCCGCTTTGGCGGCTTCTTCGACTCGGTAGTTGACCGCTACAGCGACGCCTCCCAGTTCCTCGGACTGCTGGTGTTTTACGCCCGCGGCGACCGCTTCTTTTACGTCGTGCTCACCGCCATCGTGATGATCAGCGCCATCATGGTCAGCTACACCCGCGCCCGCGCCGAATCGCTAATCGGTTCCTGCCGCGTAGGTTTCATGGAGCGTCCCGAGCGCCTGGTCCTGGTCATCATCGGAGCCCTCTTCAACCGCATGGCCCCAGCGCTATGGATCATCGCGGTATTGTCCACCATCACCGTAATCCACCGAATCCGCTACACCTGGACCCGCACCGAACTAGTGGACAGGGCGGCAGCAAACCCCGGCCAAGCCGCATAGGGAGAAGCTTCCCGGCTCTAGATTTCAAACTCTCAGTATTTTGAGCTCGGGGAAACCGGCCCGATAGAGACCTTCGTCGAGTGTGAGCAGCGGGTAGCCGTTGGACGCAGCATACCCGCCGATTAGGAAATCGGCCAGAATGCGGCGAGGCCCCGGCGCACGCTGTTTCCGGCGGCGCCCGGCGTAGCTCTGGAAAGCACGCCCCGCAACCCTCCAAACACGTTCATCGAGAGCCCAGTCCACCACTACATCGGTGTCCTGGAAGAATGCATCGAGAAACGACTCGGTCCGGCCAGGCAGGGCCATCAACTCAGCGAACACAGAGGCGGGAACGACCAGGCTTCCACGGTCGAGCGCCGAGTCCAGCGCCGACTGCGCGGCCGCGTTGAGAGCGTCGTCGCGATCCCAAAGGGCGACGATAATATTGCTGTCAACGACCGTGATCATCGGCCGCGCAACTCACGAAGCCTTTGCACAATCGCTTTCCTGCCAGACGGAATGCCCGGATTCCCGATGCCTCGATACTTGGCGAAGGGGCTCGCCCTGCGGGCAGGACGGACTCGGGTCCCGGACTCGTCACTCTCAAAGAGCAACCCGTCGCCCGGGCGGACGCCCAAAAGACGTCGAATCTCCCGCGGCACCGTGATCTGCCCCTTACTCGTAATCCGCGCGCGTCTTTGCATGGAGAAGCCCTCCTTCCTTACTCTACCACAACTCTCCTTACTTTCAAGGTGACTCTTGCGAGGATGATGTACCAGAGGTCTTCCGGGATGACGTAGGCTGCGAGGAAATCGAAGCCTCCTCGCTTGTAGGAATCCTCGGCCTCGCTAAATCATTCGATCGCTGAATTCCCCGCCGGGGAGGTTATCGGATGGGGCGCGTGCCCAAACATGACGCCGGTTTCCACTTCAACCGGCTGCCGGTCCCGCAGGTACGGCCTGAATTTCCATTGCCTCAGGGCATCGGTGATGGTCTTCGCCTGATCCGGAAATGCGCTGAGAAAGTGAACGTGTTTTACCTTCCCTCCTTTATCGATGATGATCCGGACGGGAACAGGGTTAAACGTGCGCTCGGTGAAGACCGGATCAACCCGCGCAATCACGTTTTCGTCCCTTGCGTAATCTTTAATGCATACAGGGACATCGCCCCCGCCCGTCCCCGCTGTGGGACTGGCTTCCGCAGGCAACTCCATCTTGTTCAGGTCCAGGATCAAGCTCTCCAGTAGTTTCGTGTTCTGGCTGGTTAGCACCAGTTCCACCGCGTGGCAGCGGATTTGTGTGGCCAGAACGTACCAATGCAGCTCTGCTACCGGCGACCAATACGCAAAGAAGGTAAAGGGGTGGCCGGCGATCTTGGTCTGCGCAGGTGGTAGTTCCAATTTGTAGTCGGCCTGCAAATTGTCCTTCGCGTCATTGATGAGTTCCAGCGTGTTGGCGGCAGGCAGCGGCGTGAAGAACATGTCCTGGGCGGTGATCAAGATACTCCCTCGAGTTGGTCCTTTGAATGTGTCCGCAGGCCTGATCTGCGCCAGCACGTAGCGACCGCTATCCGATGGGGGCGGCCCTTTGTATTTCTCGGTCCAATCCTTGGGTAGAGCGTAGGTCATTCCAAAATACTGGTCGCGGAAAACATTGTTGGTCACGCTCCCGCCTTCCGGCACGGGCGTCACGGAATCACTGGCACTCGACCAGGCGCCCTTTACCAGAATGACTCCCGTCGGCACTCTCGTGTCGGACTGAGTGTTGCTGGAAAAGTCGCCGCCGTTCTTGGGTGCGCTTTGCGGTCGGGCGCTTTGGCCCCACGCCAGCAACGAGACGGACAAAGCGAGAACGACGACGGAATACAAGAATCGACAGGTCATATTTCTCCTTCGAATCCAAGCAATGTTCGGCCGGTGGCTCCGGCGGATCAGTCGCGCGTGCTTCTCTAACGCGGAAAGAGCTGGCGAGACACCTTTGTGTCTCGCCAAGAAGGGTCCGTAAGAATGATTACAGCGAGCGCAGGAAGTTCAAAAGGTCCTGCTGCTGGCTGGGTCTCAACGATTGGAAGTTGTCCGCCGGAACATCCGCCTCCGAACCGTTGCTGTCGTGCGCGTTGATCGCCGAGATCAGGTCAGTGTAGCGGCCATCGTGCAGCAGAAAGATTCGCTGTCCCAAGCCCCACAATGGAGCCGTGCGGAACTGGTCGCCGCCGGCGCCGCCCTGCGAGACGTTGTCCGCCAAGCCGGCGCCCATGTGATGGATCTCAATATCAGAGAACGCAGGCACCGAAGCCTTGCTCAACGATCCAGTGAAGTTCGACACTTGCGTCGTGCCTGGCGTCGGATTGTGGCAGGTTGCGCAGCCGATAGCGCTAAACAAGGCGCTCCCATTGGCGATCGACTGCGTGGAGACCTGCTGGCCATTAAGCACAACCCCACCGGGTGGCGGCGGAGCCAGGGACCGCATGAAGTTGGCAAACGCGGAGACGTCATCTAACACCGCTGCTTGCGGCGACGCGGCGGGGTTGGACGTGTCTTCCGGGTAACCGGTTCCGGAAAGGTTCAGGCAGTTCGACGGCAGCCCGAACTGAAGCTGGTCTTCCCCGGGCAGCGGACGATCTTGGGGAAACAGTAGGTTGGAGATACCCATTTCCACGTTGTAGGCCTCACCGGAAAAGATGTGCAGCGATTTGTTCTGCGCCTTCCAGCCGAAACGGCTGATCGTGCCATCGTTGCCGTTGTGGTTGAAAGTGCCGGAAATGCCAAAGTAGTTCCTGTTGTTGGTCGCCTGATTGTTCAACAGGGTCGAGTCGTCCAGGTTCTCGATCAGGCCCGTGCCAAAGGTCGGCGTGGGAATCCGGAAGATGATGTCGTTCTCCTGCCCCGCAACATTAAAGCTGGGCTGCGGCAGACTGCAGTTGCCGGCATCGAAGCGGCCAGTAACCGTGAACAGGTCTTCCACCCCGCCATTGGGAGCGTTGTAGTTGACCGTGCCGTTGCTGTTAAAGAAGAACGGGAACCGGGCTTCAAGGGTCGGGCCATTGGCCGTGATGAAATACGGGATGGTGCTGCCGGGCGCGACTCCATTGCTGGTGAATTGGAATTGGGGATTGACGGCAGCACCTGTCCCGCCGACCGCAGGTTGCGTGTGACATGAACTGCACTGATTTGAGTTAAACCGCGGTCCCAGACCGTTGTTGCCAGTCGGGCTGTTGGAAACGGACTCCACGTCCTGAAAGCGCTTGAGACCGTCGTTGAAAAAGGCCAGGATCCCGGAAGGGCTGTTAGACAACACCGAAGGGAGTGCCGCGCCTGTGCCGCGGTTGCCACTCTGAACTCCAGGGTCGGTTTGAGCAAATGCCATTCCAACGAGGAACAGCACCAGCAAAGTTACACCTGACGCGAGTTTAGCTGTCTTGATCACGATTCCTCCTTGTAAAGTGTCTTTCGCCTGGCTACCCTGGACCCTGCTTCTGGATCCTGGTTGAAACGCCATGAGACCGCCATCCCCGGGGGGATCTCCGTCCCGCAAACCACTGGAGTGCGGTCTGTAAAAACGTGGCGGGTGAAGGGTTTTTGAGTGGGCAGCTGCAGGCACACAAATAGCGCAAGAAGCTGCATCCAGTCATGGAGCATGCTCCAGTGAAATCGTCGTGACTTTCAACGCGGAGGTCGCCCAACGCAACTTTTGACGCGGCGGCGCGGAAGTGGCGGGAACAATCGGCCGAATGGCGGCAGCCGGAGTGCGCCAGAGATTAGTACAGTCAAGAATGAGAGTCAATAAAAAAATGCGTGCGTATGCACTTTCTATTCTTCGTCGAACAGATCTCCTGCAAAATGTTTACGGTAGCGTCTGCCCAACTTAGGACAAGCTACTTAATCAATGTCCAAATGCTAGACGATTCGGACATCTGCAAGGCGCTTCTTCAGCGCCTGTTTTCCCCGCGATGTTAGACTAATCGGTCATTTCGGGGGGAGGCCTTTGCTTGTCGATTGATCCTGTGCTGGTTGTTCATGGCGGCGCCTGGGCCATGCCGGATGAGATGGTCGAGGCTCATCTCGACGGCGTGCGCAACGCCATGGCCGCGGGCTGGCAAGTGCTGAACCGTGGCGGCTCCGCGCTCGACGCGGTCGAGGAAGCAGTCGTGGTCATGGAAGATGACGAGACCTTCGATGCCGGACGCGGCAGCTTCCTCAATCGCGAAGGCAAGGTGCAACTCGACGCTCTGATCATGGAGGGCGCCACGCTGCGCGCTGGAGGCGTGGGCTGCGTGGAGCATTTGCGCAATCCTGTGCGCGCCGCTCGCAAGATCTTGAGTGAGAGCCCGCATGTGTATTTCGTCGCGGAAGGCGCGGAGCGCTTCGCTGCCGAGCATGGCATTCCGCTGTGCAGGAACGAAGACCTTATCATTCCGCGCGAGGTTGATCGCCTGCGGGAATTTCAGGCGCAGTCTGGGGAAGAGAAGCCTGATCTGTTTGCCCCGACGCTCTCGCACGACACCGTGGGTGCGGTCGCCCTCGACCGGAAAGGCGACATCGCTGCCGCAACCTCGACCGGGGGCACACTCAACAAAGCTCCCGGCCGTTGTGGAGATTCATCCTTGATCGGATGCGGATGCTACGCTGACAACAAGACTGCGGCAGCTTCGATCACGGGGTGGGGCGAGCCCATCATGAAGTTGGTGCTGGCCAAGTGGGCGGCGGACCGCGTGGCCTCGGGCAATTTGCCGGAGTGGGTGGCGGCGGAGGCGATCAATTATCTGCAGGCGCGGGTGGACGGACACGGCGGCATGATTTTGCTCGACGCGCGCGGGCGCTTGGGCATCGCCCACAACACGCCCCGCATGGCTTGGGCGCTGAAGACCATGAAAGAAGAGGGTTCCGGCACCAGTCGCAACGGCTGATGCTCAACTTGACGACCTGCTCAGGCCAAAATCACTCGCCCTTCAATAATGGAGTTCCCGGCGAAACCAGGCCCTGGCGATGCAGCTTCGCGCGAAAGCGGGCACGATCGGTTTCGGATGAAGCTGCGGCGTGAAGCTTGCGCAGCTTAAGGATTTTCTCTTTGCGGGTGCGGCGACGCCGGATCTCTGGCCTACGGCTCGGTGCGGACATGAATTGCGCTCCTGATCTGCGATTTTGAAGACTCTGCGATTCGAAGATCTGTGATTCGAAGAATTGTGGCAGCCGGACCTTGTAAGCGCGAATTCTTCCAACCATCGCGATTGTAAATTATAGCAAGACCTATACTTACTTTGCTAATCCGTTAACGTAGTGAGAGATGCCGGAGTCCCTGAATCTCGATCGTTCCCTTCTTCTCGTGGACCTAGCCGTAGGAATGCTCGGCATGAAACGGAATTGCCCATCACTTCACCATAGATCATGAGTTTGCGTTGACCAGCGGAATTCCGCGGCGCGCTTTCTCTTCCGAGTGTCAAATGACCGTCGAAATTGCTTTTTGATTCGCACCGCTCATGGAGTAGTTCGCCATGTCGACACTAGTTCGATTGCGCAGCCTCTTTGTTCCCGCCTGTATTGGTTTGATCCTAGTGGTCGCGGTTGGATGGTACAACTTCTTCAGGATCCCCTCAGAGAACAGATATTTGGATGATCGCAACTTTCGCGTCGTCAAAACGCTGAGCGAGCAGATCCGCCTCAGCATCAATACTTTCGACAAGATGATGGATAACGCGGCGGACTCTGGCATCAAGAGCGACACGTTAGAGCCCTATCTCGCTAACGTGGTGCCACAGCTAGTAAGTCTCGAGCAGAGCGATTGGAAGCCAGTTTTTGGTAGTGATGACTTTAACGATCCGCCAAGAATAGCTGTTGCAGCCGATGATGGAACACATTTCCTATATCTAGCGTTTAAACGCCGTCTGAAGAGCACTACCGTCCAGTACGCGGTTCGGACCGATCTGAATAAGCTGATCGACAAGCTCTTGCCCCCGCCCAACCGCAGTCCGTTCGATGTTGTGCTGTTGGCGCAGAGCGACGGGACAGTCATCTTTCAGAAGTCGCTATCCGGCATCGATGTGGAGCGAGTCAATACCCTTGACGATGCATCCGGAGACACAAAAACGGGAAAGACCGGTACACCCATCACGATGGACTCACTGTCGCAATCGAGCAGGCTCGAGGAGGTCAAACTCGCAGGCGCTCGCTACCGGCTCTACTCGCAACCGCTGCAAATTCCCTTCGCGTCCGCCGATCCCGGGAGGAAAAGTGCGAAAGGCCCAGCCGCCGATCCCGGGAAGAAAAGTCCGAAAGACGCAGCCGCTGGGGTCATTCCCAGACCTTGGGTTGTTTGTGGCTTGGTTCGCGCTGACCGCTTCCGGTCCGAGAGCCAGTCGATATCGTATACGTACATACTGTGGCTTTCCGCCGTCATTCTGCTGGCAGTTGCGGCCTATCCATTCTTGAGACTGTACGTGTTCAGCCCTGCGGAACGACTGCGGGCTGTCGAGGTGGTTACGACTGCGGTTTTTGCCTGTTTCGCGGCGGCCGCCCTGACCTTTATTCTCTTGGACCTCTACTACGGGCGAAATGATTTCGACCGGCCGGCGGAGGACCAGATGAGCAAGCTCGCGGAGGCAATCGACTCGAATTTCGGAGCAGAACGAGACAGAGCCTTCGATCAGTTGGATGATTTCTTCAAGGAGGACCCACATAAAAAGAATGAGTTGCGCGCGGCCCTACAGAGGGTGCGGGCGCAGGCCCGTCCAGATTCCGATCAGCTTCCGCTTCCGCAGTTCAGTAGAAGCGGAAAGGAATGCGTTCCGAGCTGGGCATGCCGGTCCCACATTTTGTACAAAGACTCTAAAGACTCTGCGGTTGAGCCTCCGAACATTTATCCCTACCTGCAGTACGTGAGCTGGAGTGATTTTTGGGGCAAGCAGCGGGTTAAGTGGACGACAAAGAAAAATGTTACTCCGTTTCTCAACCTCGATGACCCGTCGATCCTCTATTACCCGGAGGTCAGGAAGGCTCTTAAGGACCCAGAAGGCCCCGGCTCTGTCCCGGCCCAGGGCGTCGCGTCGCAGTACTCTCCGAACACCGGGGGCAACGTCACCATCTTTTGGAAGCTTTTCGACAAGGACGGGAAGCCGGTGACGGGGAAGGTTGAGAAGAAGGATGCCAAGAAGGTGTTCTGCGCTTCTCTCGTGAGTCGCCCGATTTCCGTAGTCAATCCCGTTTTACCGGACGGGTTTCAGTTCGCCATTATCAGGCCCGATGGGATGGTTGTCTTCCATTCCGACTGGACGCGAAATCTACGGGAGAATTTCTTTGCCGAAACGGACCAGGATCAGGACGTTCGCTCACCCGTATTGATGCGCGCCGACAGGGCGGTCGTCACCAACTATATGGGCCGACGCCACCGGTTGTATATACGCGCGATGCGCGCGAATCAAGAAGACTTGTGGACTGTCGTCGTGTTTCGCGACTCACGTCTTGAGGAGACGATGAACCTGGAAGTGCTCAGTCTGGCCTCGATCATGTTCTTCCTCTATGCCGGGGTGATTGCGCTCGGTCTGCTAGTGGCGCATTGGACGCGAAGAGGTGGGGTGACTGGGATCTGGCTTTGGCCTGACTCGCGCAAGGCACGTATCTATCGCCAGTTGTTAGTCGTCAACGGCGTCGCTATTTTGCTCCTCTTTGTCATTCTTCAGCTTCCCGCGCTCGCGCTGCTTTTTTGTGCGACGTTCATTCCGCTGGGCGCGATGGCCTTCAACGTTGCGGCACTCACGCGCCAACCTGATCAGGCGAGTTCCATGGGTGGAGGGGAGGAAACAACGTCATCTCGATGGCGACTTGAGTACGTCGGAGCATGCACGACACTATTGGTGGTGGTCGCCGTCCTGCCCTGTCTCTCCTTCTTCAAAGTGGCTTGCGACTTCGAGCATAAGGTCTTCATCGAAGGCAGCCAGCTTCGTCTCGCTGCCGAGATCGATGACAGGGCAGAGCGTGTTCGCTCTCAGTATCAAGGTGTCGATATGGACGAGCGGCTTGCGAAGAAACTCCTGGCCCGGCCAGAGGACCCGGCCGACCCCAAGGACAAGGATGCGGTGCAACCCCCGGTTGAGCCAAAGGAAGGGGATTCGGAGACAGAACCATTCTTTTCGTACCACAAGATTCTTGGAACTAAGATCGGCGAGATTCTTAAAACCACGATCAAACCTCCGGACCATGCGGATCATCCGGACGGTGCAGATCGCCCGCAACCGGCAACATGCGGCCTTAATAACAAAGACAATTGGCAACGGTGTGTGGATTTATTTCTGAACCAGTCTAGTCCGTCGTATAACGAGCTCGCCGCCGACAACCGTTCTCTAGCTGACGCTGGTTCGCCGGATATCCGGAGTTGGTCTTTACCTTCATCCGGGAGTGAAGGGATTCTTGAACTAAGAATATACAAACCAGGTAAGACCGGAAGCAGCCAAGACCCGAGCCAGACAGCCGAACCAGGCAAGACCCAAACCATTGCTTCTTCGTGGATTCCGCTCCGTGTGCCCTGGGCCGAATGGAGGTGGTGGGCGGGGACCATGGTCTTCATGGCAGCCCTTTTCGGATTGGTATACCGGAGTCTTCGAAGAATATTCCTTCTTGATCTCATCGAGCCAGCCCGCGCCAAGAATCTCGCTACGGTCTTGGATCCCACCAGCCTGCTTGCGAAGCTTCCGACGAACCTGCTGATCATCGGTCCTCCGTCATCTCGCATCATTGCGGATCTGATCGAGCGCAAGGAAGTGCAAGCCTGGGATATTCATCAGGTGCTTAAGGTGCCGGTGCCGATAGCCAAAGCAGTCGGCGAGTCAATTGTCACAAACTCTACGGGCGATCAAGTTGACGGTATTATCAGGGACGGTCATCCGTTAGTGCTTTGTAACTTTGAGCGCGCACTGGATGACCCTGACAGCAGCCAAAAGAGCCTTTTGACGTTGCAAAGAGTGCTCTCCAAGCTTGGTAAAAGTGTGGTCATCACTTCTATGGTGGATCCTGTGTCGAAGTCACCGGCGGGAGAGAGCGAACAGTGGCGAACGGTGCTGCGGTCCTTCGTGCGAATTGACCTGAATTCGAGCCCGGCTCAGAGAGTGGACGAAACAGTCGAACAGTTCGAGGGCTGCGTTTCAACGGGTGCTTACCACCGCTGGCTTTTTTCCGGGCACTCACGGCCCCAGAAGCTGGTTCTGGTGCAGTTGGCGCAGGAAAGACTGGTCAACCCGAATAGCCACCACGTTGTCTGCGAACTCATGCGAGAAGGATTGATAGAGCGGCGATGGGGATTGTTGACCATAAGGGATGACCGCTTCGCGGACTTTCTCGAATGTGCCGTTCCTCCCAACACGGTCAAGCGCTGGGAGAGGCAAGGATCCGGGGTTCATTCAGCTTCGCTCCGCACGTACTTGCTGGTCGCGGGCCTGGGCGTCGCTGCTTTTCTCATCTACACGCAAGGCGCGGTCTTTAATACTTGGGTCACGTATGCGACTGGACTTGCCGCTTCGGTACCAGCGTTCCTGCATGTGTTCGATATTTTCCGTCGAGGCAAGGGCGCAGAAGTGTAGCCGTTGTTTCCCGGCAGTGGCAGCCGGGGGCATGGAGCGAGGAGTGTCGGTTCAGCAAAGCGACGCACTGGTCGAGCCGCACAGCGGTAACTTAGAGGTGGGATCCCGGCAGTGTCACGAGGCGAGCTGATAGGTGGCGAAAAACGGAGACGAGAAATGTGGCAGCCGGACCTGTAAGCCGAATTCTGTCTGCCGGATTTCTCCAGCAGGACGGTCATTCCTCTGGGCCGCGCATTACTGCGAGGCTCAAGCGACCTACCCGGAGGTTGTGACGCGCCGAGCCGGCACGTTATCCCGGGCGAAGTCTTCACTCCGACCCCAGGTCCCTCCCTATTTGGTCTTGCTCCGTGTGGGGTTTGCCCTGCCCGCTGCATTACTGCGGCGGTTCTGAGTGTAATGGCCTGATTACAGAAATTGACCGGCTAGGTGTCTCGTCTAGCCGCCCAAGGCAATCACGGAAAGACTTGCAGGAGTAGAATACGTCGGTCTCCGACGGAGGGATGTATGGAACCATCCTCTCGGCTGCTCAGGGTGTGTTTTCGCCTTTTCGTTCCGTGCACCTTCTTGCTTGCTGCGTGTTTGCTGCTCTCCGGCGTAGCCAGTGCCGCGCCTTCCATCGCCCTCTCTAAGAAAAGTGGACCGCCAACGAGCAGGATTAAGGTATCAGGCAGTGGCTTTGAGCCGAACGTGGGAGTGGACATCTTTTTCGACACGAAGGACAAGGCATTGGTGGTCACCAACGGAAAGGGAGAATTTCACGACGCAACTATTCATGCTCCGCGCGGTGCGCATCCCGGTGAACATTGGGTTACCGCCCTGGAGCGAAACAACGACAAAGGCGCGCAGAAACCATTTCTGGTGCAAACGAATTGGAGTCAATTCCATTTCGATGCCGATGGCACGCGTCTCAATCCGTATGAGAATGTGCTGAGCCCAAAAACGAGTGGGAATCTCGATCTGAAATGGAACCACTCCACCGAACTCTGGGTGAGTTCGGCGCCCGCCGTAGTGAATGGGGTGGTTTACGTCGGTTCATGGGACGACAACGTGTACGCGCTTTACGCCAACACAGGCAAAACGCTGTGGAGCTATACCACTGGCGGCTATGTGGCGTCCTCGCCCGCAGTGGTGCAAGGGGTGGTGTACGTCGGCGCGGGCTACCCCGACGACAGCCTCTATGCGCTGGAAGCGCGCACCGGTGCCCGGTTGTGGAGCTATCGGACCGGTGACGCCGTATTTTCCGATCCAGCGATTGTACATGGTGTAGTTTACGTTGGATCAGTGGATGGCACGCTGTACGCGTTGAACAGCCGCACAGGTGCGAAGCTGTGGAGCTACACCACGCAGGGCGTCATCGATTACGCGCCCGCCGTATCGGAAGGAAACGTCTATGTTGGTGCAAACTATCCCGACAATAAACTGTACGCACTCAACGCCACCACCGGCAAGCTGCTGTGGAGCTTTGCAGGTGGCGCCAACTACGGCATGAACGGACCTTCCGTGGCCAATGGAGTGGTGTATGTCGGCTCGAACGATCATCACTTATACGCGCTGAACGCTCGCACCGGCGCGCTGCTATGGAGTTTCACCACCGGCGACTTTGTGGTTTCCACGCCCGCCATAGCGGAGGGAGTAGTCTACTTCAGTTCCTGGGATAGTAATGTATACGCCGTAAATGCGCGCATGGGAACCAAGGTCTGGAGCTACACGACCGGAGGGAATGTCGGTTCCTCGCCTGCATTCGCCAATGGAGTGGTGTACGTGGGCTCAGGCGATGGCAACGTCTACGCTCTGAACGCCCGCAGCGGCGACTGGCTGTGGAGCTATACGACTGGTAGCAACAACGGTGTGTATTCCTCGCCCGCAGTAGCGAACGGGGTGGTTTATATCGGCTCAGGCGACTATAACGTTTACGCCTTCAGCTTGGGGCAGGATCAGGAGCAAACGGGCCTCGCCCCTGACTTCAAGACGCTCCGACCCAACTTCGAACTCAAGGTGTCCAAGCCGGTCGCAACGCCTCATTGAAGAGGTCGGATTTCCTTGGTGGTAATGGGTCGTTCGCCCTGCCCGATGTGCTTAGTGTTGATAAATCCCGATAGCACTCATTGACCGGACTAGATTGCTGCGGCGTTGCTAGGCGAGTGGCACAAAAACAGCACACTCGCCAGCAAAAGCGCTGTAAGTCCTTTAGTTGTGGCAGCCGGACCTGTAAGCCGAATTCTGTCTGCGGGATTGCTCCCGCAGGACGGTCATTCCTCTGGGCCACGCATTACTGCGAGGCTCAAGCGACCTACCCGGAGGTTGTGACGCGCCGAGCTGGCACGTTATCCTGGGGCGGAGTTTTCACTCCGAGTCTTCACTCTGAACCCCAGGTCCCTCCCTATTTGGTCTTGCTCCGTGTGGGGTTTGCCCTGCCCGTTGCATTACTGCAACGGCGGTGCGCTCTTACCGCACCTTTTCACCCTTACCCCGTTGCCGAGGCGGTATGTTTTCTGTGGCACTAGCCGTCAACCGGGCTTGAACCCGGCTTCCCGGACGTTATCCGGCACACTGCTCTGCGGAGTTCGGACTTTCCTCCCTCGCCGCCCGAAAGCGCCGAGAGCGACCGTCCGGTCCGGCTGCCTACAGGATCATTATATGCGATGGCCCTAAGAGCCGCTGGTCGTTCGTCGTTCGTCGTTCGCCGTTGGTCGCTGGTCGCTGGTCGTTGGCCTTTGGCCTTTGGCAGTGGTTCCCGTTCGTTCCGCCGCTCGAGTGACGCCCGCAGGGGAAGGCGGCATTGGTCAGACTTGAGTGCGACAAGCATTGACTTTTCGATTTGGGTGGAGCGGCGCTGTCGGCGCTGCGATAATGACTTTCGGCTGAACGAAGGATTCAGTCCCTGAAGGTAAGTCGGTTCAATCCATTCATGGTTCACCATGTCGCCAAGATCATTGAAGCTTTGGCTGTAACTGGTACGGCCTCAAGCATCGCTTATTACGCCCTGTGCCTATGGAGCGCTTTGAGATTCCTGCGAGGGCGAGAAGCGGCGGGCGAGGGCGCCCGCCCCACACAAGAGGCGGCGGATACGAGTGTCCGCCCTACACTAGCTGGTCCTCCGGTCTCTATCCTCAAGCCGCTCCGGGGGACTGATCCCGAGATGTACGAAAGGTTTCGCAGTCATTGTCTGCAAGATTATTCGGAATACGAGATCATCTTCGGCGTCAGCGATGCAAACGATCCCGCCATTCAACTAGTGGAGCAACTCAAGACCGAATTCCCTCACCGCGCGATCCGCCTGATGGTGTGCCCTGAGAACATGGGCGCGAACACCAAAGTGAGCAACCTGGCGCAGATGGTCCGCGAAGCGCATCACGAACACCTTATTGTGAATGACAGCGACATTCGGGTTGAGCCTGATTACCTGCGGCGAGTGCTTGCTCCGTTGACCGATCCCAAGGTTGGGTTGGTGACTTGCCTCTACCGCGGCATCGCGAATTCGTCTCTGGGCTCGCGCCTGGAATCACTCGGCATCAGCACGGATTTCTGCGCCGGCGTACTGGTCGCGCAAACCGTCGAGAACGGAATGCGCTTTGCATTAGGTTCCACGCTAGCTTTTCGCCGGCGCGATCTGCAGGCGATTGGCGGGTTCGAAGCTTTCGTCGACTATCTGGCCGACGACTATCAGATTGGAACCCGGATCGCCGCGCTGGGGCTGAAAGTGAAATTATCCTACGTGGTGGTCGAGACGTTCCTGCCTCGGTACACGCTTCGTGATTTTGTCGATCACCAATTGCGTTGGGCGCGCACGGTTCGAGATTCCCGCTATTGGGGATACGTCGGACTTGGGCTGACGTTTGGCTTGCCTTGGGCGTTACTGGTTTTACTCTTCGCACAGGGCGCCGGCTGGGCGTGGGGATTGTTGGCTACAACCCTGGCGATGCGTATCGGCGTGGCCGTGGGCGTTGGTAAGTTGGTGCTGCGCGACCGCCAAGTCATGGGTTCACTGTCATTGATTCCAGTGCGCGACATAGTTGCGCTGGTGGTCTGGATCGTCAGTTTTGCCGGACACAATATAGCGTGGCGCGGAGATCGTTTTCGATTGGAAAACGGCAAACTGGTCAGGATTGGAAACTGAACCGATTCGTTCGGTGCCTGCGAAGTTGCTGGAGCTTTCTCTTGAGATTCAGCTAGGCTTAAGGCTCACTCGTCTAGCTTCGTCTTGTGAGGTGACATTTGTTAAGGACGTTGCCTCGAAGCGGGCAGGAATTCACGGGGGACAGCCGCCTGCGGCTGTCCGGTCGAGCGCAGCTCGACTTTGCTTTTGCGCAATACCAAAACGGTTCAAATTTCCAGGAGGTGTTCTTTGCGAAAACTCGCCATCTTCACCTTGCTTGCTGCCTTCGCGATTCCCTCGGCGTCGGCCGCTGACAGCTATGCCATCACTAAGAAGATTCCCATCCCCGGCCAGGGCAGTTGGGACTACCTGGCAATAGATGAGGCGGCCCGTCGCCTGTACGTTTCTCACGGAACCCAAGTCGAGGTTCTCGACGTGGACTCGGCCGCGATCGTCGGCAAGATCCCGAACACGCTCGGCGTTCACGGAATCGCAATCGCTCCGGAACTTGGCCGCGGCTTTGTCAGTAATGGCCAGTCGGCAACGGTTACGATTTTCGATTTGAAAACCCTGAAGGTCACGGGTGAGGTACCGACTGGCAAGAAGCCAGACGCGATCATCTACGATCCTGCAACTTCCCGGGTTTTCGCGTTCAATGGCGCCAGCAACAGCGCGACTGCCATCGAAGCCGCCGATGGCAAAGTCGCGGGTACGGTTGACCTCGGCGGTGGCCCAGAATACGCCGTCGCCGACGGCAAGGGATACGTTTACGACAACCTCGAAGACGAGAGTCTGGTTCTAAAGATCGACTCCCGCAAGCTCAAAGTTGAGCAGCGCTGGCCGACCGCGCCTTGCGCGTCGCCCTCCAGCCTGGCCATGGACCGGGAGAATCGGCGGCTGTTTATCGGTTGCCGAAGCAAAGTGATGGCAGTGATGAACGCGGATACGGGCCAGGTGATCACCACACTTCCGATTGGCGACCACGTGGATGCGACCGCCTTCGATCCTGATTCGCGGCTCATTTTCAATTCCAACGGGGAAGGCACCATCACCGTGATTCACCAGGACAGTCCTGACAAGTACTCGGTAGTCGAGAATGTGAAGACGCTACCTAAGGCGAAGACGATGGCTCTTGATCCCAAAACTCACCAGCTTTTTCTGTCCACGGCGGAAGCGGGGCAATTCGAAGTGTTGGTGGTGGGAAAATAGATTGATGTAGCGCAATGTTGGCTGAGGCCGGCGCGGGCTGCGGCCCGAAACGTAGCAAGCTACGTTTTTACAGAGGGACCACTGTAGAAACGTTGCTTGCTACGTCTCAGTTTGCGCTGGATGCACTGTCGAGCCAAGCCGTATACCAGAGATCCAAAAGCATCTGAGAACCAGCGGCCAGTCTGCGGGTTGTGAAGGTAAAAGCCTCGGGGGAACCCTTGCCGGTGAAGCCACCTGCCTTCTCGAGCGCATAAACATTTTCAACCTGCCGATTCGATTCCCTGAGGTAATCGACGTAACCAGCAAACGGGTCGGCGAGGCGCTCGGGAGAATGCATTAGCTTCGCGAAGTCTTTGGCCGTTATGTTCTGCGCCACATAAGTGCTCTCGAACTTAGCATGAATTCCGTGTTCGGTCGTGTAGCCCTTCGGGTTTGGTCCGACCCATCCGTTGTAGTGAATTGTGGTGTGCAAGGGTTGGGAACCATCCGCCACATAGTGTCCGAGCCAGCCCGCGTAAAAGATGATGGCTTGCTGAACCGGCTGGGTTGGCTGGTGCGAGGCCGTCGATTGCCGGTACTCGCGGAAGGATGCCTTCAATCGTCCATAGATCTCCATGACGATGTACGGCTGCAGTCCGACACGCTCGGGCAGGTAATCGTCGAGATGATCCGCAGTTGCTGCCCGCTTCTCGTAAAGCTTCCGGTAAAACTCGTAGCGGCCCTGCGGAAGCGGATCGAGCCAAGCGACTCTCTCAAGGTCAATGAAGTGGTCCGGTTCCTGGGCATTCTTGAGAGCGTACTCCGAAGGACTTCGCCAGCGGTCGGGCTCGGGGCCAAGGTAGGCGAGCTCCGCAACCGCGTGCCGCAAGAACCGAGGCATTTCAGCGGGAATTTTCTCGGCGGCAACGCGGTTCACGTATACGTGTCCTTCGTTGCCCCAGCCGAAAACATTCACGCTCTGGAACCAGAACAGTGCGATGAGCGCGGTGCTGATCAGCTTACTTCTCAAGGGACGCTTCAATTCAACTCAGAGCCATACAACCGGTTTTGCTCAACATCGCCGTCAGTCTCAAAACTCCAGATGCAGCGCCATCTGAATGAAGCGTGGGCTGCCGACCGTGTGCTGCAGCACTCCCAGGTTCCCAGATGGTGGGCAAGTATAGGCGCCAGTGCTCGGAACGCACGCCGGAAACCCGGTGAACCCATAAGTCGGTGGATTGGAGAAGAAAGGGTTGAACAGGACGTCGTTGCTGGGAATGTCGAAGCTCGGGTGGTTAAAGATGTTGAAAGCGTTTATGTCGTACCTCAAGGAGAATCGTTCCTTGATCTTGAAATTCTTGAACATCCCGAAATCGAAACGGGCTTGGAAAGGAGCGCGAAAGATATTGCGGCCCCCGGTGGCATAACCAGTCTCGAAGTTGTCGCAGCCGCCTGAATCGCACGGCGGCACTCCATTGGTGCCAGGAGCAAAGGGCGCGGGGATACCGAATGCGGCGGCGTTCAATACGGGCTTGTTTCCGTTAACGCCAGTCGTGCCCTGAAGTATGGGATTGCTCGCAGAAGCCCCAACGCCCCCGACAGGGACGATCGGATTGGTAATGGCGTCCTGGCCTCCCCCCCAGTAAATGCTGGCAGCGCCCCCGCTGAAATCAATCACGCTATAGGGCTGGCCGCTTTGCAGCACGGTTACGCCGTTGAACCCCCATCCATTGGCCACCTGCTTCACCCATCCACTCGCATGTGCGAGGGTTGGAAGCTCATAGTGGTAACTGACGGTGAAAACGTGAGTCCGGTCGAAGTCAGAGCTGCCGTAAGAAGAACGGGGATTGTTGGGGTCATTACCATTGTAGAAAAGCCCCAGACCGCTCTGCTCATCGAGAGTGTGCGAATAGGTGTACGAACCGGCTACCTGAAGGCCGTGGCTGAAGCGCTTGTCCACGTGGACCTGCAAGGCGTCATAGTTGGAGATACCGACCGTCCGGTTGAAATCCGAATTGGGATCATATCCCAGGAAAGGCGCACGCAGAGCCACATTGCCGCTGGTGAAGCCGTCCACGAGGGCAAAGACGTTCTCGGTAGTGCTGACGTTATAGCCGTAGGAGTAGATTTGTTGATTGGGGCCGCCGGCGAGAACCGGATGCTGTGGAGTGGCAATCTGAGCTTGGTTGAACGGAAGTGGAATCGTTTCGTGAACGCCGTGATTGCCGACGAAGCCCAAAGTGAGCACCAGAGTGTTGACGGGTTGCCACTGCAGGTCGAACGTCCAGTTCTCGGAATAAGGGAGCGTGTTCTTGGGATCGTAGCCGCCAAAGAAGAATGGGCCGCATCCGGTTTGGTTCGTCGCCACGCAGAAGTTGCTGGTGTTGTTGATGAGCTGCGTCGCGTTGGGAACGAGCTGCTGGACAGAAGACAGATTCGCCGGTGGAGGCGGTGGAGCCACTGTCCCGAACGGCGTAGCAAATGTTGCGCTCTTGACCGGGTAAAACGGTATAACGAAAGGCTGATCCACCGTCACGCCAAATGGACCGCTGATTCCGCCACCTGCAGGCGGAGAAAGTTCCGCGAAGTATTCGCCGCGGTCGTAGTACATGCCGAATCCAGCCCGGACGACCACATTCTTCACGAAAGATGGGCTGTAGGCGAGCCCAATCCGCGGTGCAAAACCCCACTGACGCCCGGTGAGCGTGGAATTACTCACGCCCTTCGTCCCGAACGCCTTATTGTTGCCTGCCACGACAAGGCCAATGCTATTGATGGTGTCGGTCGCCACGTTGTAGGAGTAATCTTTCGCGTAAAAGTTCGTAAGCATTCCGTTCTTTTCGTAGAGCGGACCATCCCAGTCCCAGCGAACGCCAACATCCAAGGTCAGATTCGACTTGACCCGGATATCGTCTTGCAAATAGGCACCCAACTGCTTGGTGCGATAGTAGCGGTTGCTAGCGCCGTTTAAGAGCTGCGACACATCCTGACCACTGCATGCGACCGTGTTCGGTCCACAAATCTGGCCTTGCAGGAAACCGGGGAAATCGGCGAAGGTGACCCGGGCCACCTGGTTTTCCTTATTGATCACGTTCAATTGGGTGTAGTCGAAGTTGAATCCGGTGGAGATGGAGTGCCGGCCCCGGACCCACTTAAGGCTGCTGGCCAATTCAAAATTGTTCTGGAAGACGCCGGCGTTGGCGAAGTTATTGGTGGGGCCAATGGACAGAGAATCAGTGGAGTTAGGGTTGTTATCCGCATTGCGGATGCTAATGGTCGGAAAGAGATTTATTCCCAACAGATTCATTCCCACGTCGGAAGGCTTCAGGAATTGGCTGGTGCTGGAGTACGCCTTCTCGCGAATGAAGCCAAGTCGCTGTTCCCAGGATAAGTTGGGCGTCAAAGTGGTGATGTTGTCAATGGAAATCGTCTGGCTCCCCGCCTGCATCGTTTGCGGGAATCCCAGGAGTTCGCTCTCGGCGAAAGGAGTGACATTGGGATCTCGCTGAAAATAATATTTCGTCGACAAACGATCCTTAGCGCTGAAGTTGTAGTCAATATTGGCGTTTACCTGATCGGCGGTGAAGGTGGAGCCGGGACCCTGGACCGTGGTATCCGCGTTTTGCGTCTGCAACGTGGCAAAATTAGCGGCGGCACTGGGAATCCAGAGGGTGCCATTGGTCGCCTTCTGTTGCATGATTGCCAAGGCCTGCGGCGTAATCTGGCTGGCCTGGAAACAGGCGGGTTGATTGGTCCCGCCGCACGGACCAATGAAGTCCTGATTGACGACCTTCGCGAGACCCGCCGCACTGCGATCGCTGGTTAGATCTGGCGGAACCGCTACCAAAGATGTCGCCAGTAATTGATCGGAAACGCGCTGGCCCTGATAGGAGCCGAAGAAGAAAAGCTTGTCTTTCTTGATGGGTCCGCCCACGTACGCGCCAAAGACATTGCGGTGCATGGACGGCCGAGTCAGCGTGTTGTGGTTAAAGAACCACTGGTTGGCATTCCAACCCGTCTGCTGATGATATTCGTAGGCGCCGCCGTGAAAAGCGTTAGTCCCCGATTTGGTAGTGAGCTCGATGTGAGCACCGCTATTGGCCCCTTGAGATGCATCGTACATGGACGAGTTAACGTGCATCTCCTGGACGGTTTCCGGCGGCGGACTGGGAAGAGCTTGGCCGATTGCCCCATATACCGATGTGCTGGTCACGATCTCGCCGCTGGGGTTGCTGCCGTTTCCGTTTTCCCCGATGTTTACGGCCACTCGGCTCGAAGTAACCTGGCTCGAGGACTTACCGTTGAAAATGTTGTTGGCCAAAATACCATTGACCGAGAAGCTGTTGCTGGTGTCACGCTGCCCGTTGGCCCAGATAGCCTGGTTGCCCAAACCGGCATTCGTGCCCGCGGTGTTCAGAAAGTCGGCACTGACGCCCGGGCTCAGGATGGCAGCTTGGGTAAAGCTGCCGGTGCCCAGGGGTATTTCCGCGATTTGCTTATCGTCAAGAGTGTAGCCGGTCGTCGTGTCCGTCACGTTGAGCAGTGGCGTGGCTTCGACTGTAACCGTAGTTGCGACGGCACCGGGCTGGAGTTTGGCGTTGACCGTTGCGGTCCGGCTGCCCTGCACCAGAATCTGGTTGTAGACGGCGGTCTTGAAACCGTCCTTGGTAAAAGTAACTTCGTAGGTGCCGATGGGGAGATCGGCGGCGCTGAAGGAGCCGTCGTTTTTCGACTCGGCTGTCACTTCGAGGTTGGTGCCCAGATTGCGAATCTTGACCGCGGCTTTCTGCACCACGGCTCCACTGACATCAGTCACCGTGCCGTTCAGCGAACCCAGCGTCTGTTGCCCGATCGCCAGTTGCGACAAAATGGTGAGACTCGTGAGCGCAATTAGGACCAGACCGAAAAACTTAGAGTAGCAAAGGGCGACAAACATGCGACGAGAGTTCATGGGGGCAGACCTCCACAATGGGAAACGGCTCTTATAGCACAGGAAGCGTTACATCCCAATGAATTCTTTCCGAATCCTGTGGAAAAGTGGGCAGTGGGTCAGTGATGCTCGTCCCGGTGCCTCACAAGCTCAAGCGCATGACTCCAATATAGTTGTGCAACAGAAGAGGTGAGTCTTTACCCATCTACAAAGTGAGAAGGCGTGCACGTCGATTAACGGCTCCGACGCCCCGGGTGCGCTCTTGCCCAGGCTCTTCTTAGCCAGGTGCCACCGATGGGCGATTAGGGAAGCTTACTTCCCTAGCAGCCCAAACACCGTCACGCCGTTCGTCGTGCCTACGTAGACTTTGCCGTTGACGATCATGGGCGTCCCAAAGTGGCTGGCGGTTCCGAAATTGTCGCGCTGATTGGCCGTCTGGCTGGAGTTGTAGAGCTCATTCGCCAGGTTGGTGGCGTCGTAGGCATGCAGCACGTCGTTGGGATCGCTGTGCTCAATTGCCCACACGATGCCGCTGCCCGAGCCATTGGCAGAGACACTCGGCGTAGTGCCCGGATAAGTAAAGGAGGCTGCACTTTTCGAAAGCGGTGAGGTCGAGAGTTTGGCTTTCGAGAACTGGAATTGCAGCAGGTTGTTTCTTTGCGGCCCAAAGTAGATATTCCCGTTGAAATACGCCGACGTAGCCCATTCGCCGCCTCCGATGACTCCGTCGACTTCCTGATAAATGGCATTGTCATTGTTGGGATTGAACTTTCCCATGTTGTTGCGATTCACGATATAGATGTTCCCGTCCTTACCCGCCCCGATGGCCAAGTACCGGGTCTTTCCCTTGGCGTCTTTCATGGCTGGCAGTACCACGGCGCCTCCGGAACCCAGGTCTTCATCGTTATCCGATTCCGAAACCGTATTAAACATGTTGAAATAGTCAGCCACGCGGAGTTTGTTATTCGTGGTTGAGACTTTGAGGAAAGCGTTTCCATAGTCGCCGTTGCTGGGGAAGCCTTTCTTGTTCAGAGTCGTGTCAAAAGTGCCGTTGGCGTCCAGAAAGAAGAGGTGTCGCCCGTCGGAGGCGATCCCAGCGCCGCTTTGCCAGATCGATCCCTCACTGCCATTGGGCGTCAGATTCAGCACACTGGTTCGCGCCAGCGTGCTCTCGCTGTAGCCGATCAGCCATCCGGTGTAGGGCCGGTAATCACAATGGGAAGTCCATGCGGTATAGATCACATGGTTGAGCAAGAGCAACCCCTGCCGCTCAGCATACTGCCCGGGATCGAAGATCACATGACCGTGGTGGCTGTTGTCGCCGGTGCCCGGGTACCTAGCCCTGACCTCAACCGGGCTCCCGAACTCTTCCCCTCCGGTGGTCATATCGAGAGCGTGAATACGCTGGAAGTAGTTCGAGGAGTTCTTGCTCATGGCTACCACATAGATGGTGCCGTGCGGACCGCTGGAGCGGTCGATGACCGGAGTGGAAGTTATGCCGATTTGCGGACTGATCTGGCCGCAGCCGTGGTCATCCGAAGGGGACTCGCCCGATCCCAGCACGGACCCTTGCCACAGCAAAGTCCCGGCGTCGGCATCGAAGGCGTACACGCTGTCGTTCTCAGTGACTGTGTAAACGACATTGTGGGTTCCCTTGCCCGGAATTGAGACCCCCGAAAGATACAAGGGTTCGGCATCAATCGCCCCGTCCACCGGAAACGTGAACAGCTTTCCGAAGCTCGATGAGTTGACGTTGCTGGTGGTCAGGATAGTCTCATGAAGGTTTTGACCCGTCCGCGCGATATCGTTGTGATAGGTAACGACGTCAGTGGCCGAACTCACAAGCGCAGTGCAGAGGCTGAAGCAGATCAACCAGAATAAGCCCAAGGATCCCAATCGGTCTGTTCGGAGTGGAAGGCAATCGGTGTTCCAAGGAGAAGCTGAATACTGCGCACCAAAGCCTTGATTTGCACTAACGGAACTGCGTCGGTTGCTTGGCGAAGCGAGCATGAAACCTCCAGGATTTTTTGCCAATTCGTTCTCTCAGCACAATGGCGATGCGCGATCCGACTCCTTCTCCAACATCTTTCTTACAGGTTGCTCTGCGCCTTTCGAAGCCATGATCGCTAAATTATGAGACCGCCTCGCGGTCGATCAACATTCCTGCAACTTGCGTAATCGCGGGCAACAACTGGCTGGCCAGACAATCCTTGGCGACGAAAGCGTCTACCCACTCCAAGGTCTCCTCAGGAACATCCACTGCTCCGGATAGCATGATGATTGGCGCTTGCGGTCTAAGCCGTTTCATTTCGATCGCAACCGCTTGCCTGTTCATCTCGGGCATGAAATAGTCGACGATTACAACGTCAACCGAATGGATGGAAGCCAGTTCCAGTCCCTTGCCGCCGCTGGGTGCGGTCAGAACGGTATACCCAAAGCTTTCGAGGAACGATTTCTCGCATGCCAGCACTTCCTCGTCATCGTCAATGCAAAGAAGTACTCCGCTTCGCAGTTCCGGATAAGGCGAGAGGGGCATGGTTCACCATTCTCAACACTTAGGCTCGGGAAACTGTTCAAAATTGCTCACAATCATTCTTCCACTCACCGTTGGCCCCTGCACGAGCCCTGCGTTGTAACTACGACGAGGGGACGTACAGGCACCCAGGGACGAAATGCGAAAACGCTGTCTCGAAATCTCTCGCTGAGAACAGGGGGAAACAGCGAAGACGGCTACGATTGGGCAAGAGTTGTCATCTTGCTAGTGGGCATTCTCCCAGCGAGAATCGGAGTGCCCGAATCAGTGGCGAGGGTGTGGCCTGACTGAGGCGAGCTTTATAGCTCAGACGCTCACCTCTCCAACCGAGTACGGTAACTTAGCAGTCAGAAATCTGCCATGATCGGCCACAGGAGTGCCTTTCCCTCAGTTTCGAAAATCTGCCCACATGTTAAACATCTTGGCTATGCTACTTCCAGGCACATCCGGCTCTATGGCGAGGAGTTTGAAGTGGTTTCAGACCCATTTCCTGAAGCGGATGGGATTGCAGTTCACGTCACAGCAAAAAAAGACTCAACCATTCTCGTACTGCGGATTCCCGTGACCGTGCTTCGGAGTGCAAAAAGGGCGGAGACTCCACTAGCGCCCAGCCGGGTTGAGAGTGCATAGTTGAGTGAGGAGAAAGCATCCATGGACAAATCGAGGGATCAGGATCGGGGCAAGGGCGCGATGGAGCAGGACCCGCAGAACCAAGGGGGCAATACTAGCTTGCAAGGTCAATTGGGGCACCGTGATGAGGATGCAGAGTTGAAGAACGCTGATTCTGATTTGTCGGGGTGAGACCTGCCCTGTGCTACGCCACCCTATACTGAGGCATCTACGCCGGGTTAATGCAACAACCAGCGGCAGGCTTGACGTGGGACGCGGCAGGCAATCTCTACGGCACCACATGGAACGAGGGCACTGGCTGCGAGCCGCCACCCCGTGGCACGATTTTCAAGTTAACGCCGGGCAATGGTAGCTGGACCGAGAGCATCGTGTACAACGTTCGATGGAGACTGGGGCGGCGGAAAAGATGATAGCGGGGGCCAGCCCTGGCTAGGCGGGCAGCTGTCCAAGGAGACGTTGGGACGACTCGCGTCTCTCGAAGTGCGGAGCGGTCTCAGCACAGGGCATGTGCGAAGACCGCTCAACGGTTTTTGAAGAAGCGCGGCACTCGCCCCTTTTCAAAACGCTTCGCGGGTGGTTGCAGGCCGTCTGAAACCCAGCCGACATCCCGCCGGTTGCCTCGCTGTTGATCAGTTAGTCGACAGTGATGCGCTTTGCAACGACTTTGCCGGCGAAGTGGGCGAGGCGATGGCCATGGGTGTCAAATTGATCTAGCGTAAAAGTTCCCTTGTAAGTCATTCCGCTGGAATCAACCGTGATAGTTTCCCGGATCTTGGCGGGTCCGATCAGAGTCGTCCCGGTGGAATCCCAACTCAACGCAACATGATTGAGCTTGTAGGTGCCGTCGCTGGTCTGCGTCCATACCCCCATACAGAAACTGCCGGTCATGGGAGGACGCCCGGAATTCATTAGTTCCGTTCCATCGCTATGCCAAGTGACGTATCCATCATCGAACACAGTGTGATCAGGTAACGAGAACCTCACTTTCCACAAGCCCACGATCGTTGCGCTGTCCGCCTGGTGGCCCGATTGATGGTCGGCAACCATTAAAAGCTGCGGTGATCTGAATTCACCCTCCGCTTGATTGGATCTCCGCTGTGGCCGGATCGGCGTATTTGGCTGCCCCATGTCATAACCGCATCCTGTGTTCACCCCGGGCTTCGTTGAGTTCGCGGACTGGGCCCAGAGGCCCTGGGCGAGAAACAGGCAGACTGTGCATAGTCCGAGCGAGAAGCTTGCCATCCTGAGTTTGCACTTCATTTTTGTAGCTCCTTTCGAATCCTCATATTTGCGATCAGGGGATTCGCGCCCTACTTCCTACGGCACGAGTCAGGTTGCGGCAATGCAAATGGAATCACTTCTCGAACACTCCTGGAACACCGTGCACACGCTTGAATGACGGGCAGTTAGGATGCAATCGAGTAGGTGCACCCGGCCCGCGGCGGGCTGCTTGACTACGGCTTCAGGAAACCGCACAATAGCGCCGGTTATTTTGGCCGCAGACCGCCGCCTGCTACCCGGTCCTTAGACATGAAAACAACCACCCGGCGAATCGCTTTGTTTGGCCCTTACGCGCTCGATCTGCGTTCCGGCGAATTGCGGAAATTTGGGACGAAAGTGAAGATGGGGGAACAAGCTTTTCAGATACTAGGCACGCTGCTCGAAAGCCCGGGGGAAATGGTGACACGGGAGGAACTGCGAGCGAAACTGTGGGCCAATGACACGTTTGTCGATTTTGATCACGGGCTGAATTCCGCCGTCCAACGGCTCCGGGATTGCCTTTCTGACTCCGCCGGCAAGCCACGTTGGGTGGAGACTCTCCCTCGCCGCGGGTACCGCTTTGTGGGGCAAGTGGAATGGTCGGACGAGGGTTTCTCTTCCGAAACAGTTCCTAAGCCGAGCAGCGAGAGTCGGGACGAGAACTCCGATGGAGAAGCCCAACCCTCCGGCAGTGTCGAACTTTCTAAAGCGGCGGAAAAGGTACTAGGCTTCGGCCGTCGTATGGTCCTGGTGACGGTCGTGGCTATCGTCGTGTTTCTGGCAGCCATGGCGATTGTCAAACGGATCGAGGATGTCGGTCCCGCCAAGCAAGCGCTGCTCATCAGATCCCTCGCTGTGCTACCGCTGGAGAACCTGTCAGGCGATCCCGCTCAGGACTACTTCGCGGACGGCATGACCGACGAAGTGATCACCATGCTGGCGAAGAACTCTGCCTTGCGAGTCACATCCCGGACCTCGGTGATGCAGTACAAGAAAGTTCACCGGCCGCTGCGGGAGATCGCGCGGGAACTGGGGGTGGATGGGATTCTGGAAGGTTCGGTGGGCCGCTCTGGGAACCGGGTGCACGTGACCGCACAGCTGATCCATGCCGCCAGCGACACCCATGTTTGGGCGGAAAGCTTCGATCGCGATTTGAGCGACTTGGGTTCTCTCCAGAACGAGCTGGCGCAAACCATCGCGAAACAAGTCGGGGCCATGACTTCCGTTTCCGGCAAACCGGAGAAAAAGATCAAACCGGAGGCGCACGACGCTTACCTCCTGGGACGTTACTACTGGTTTGCGGGGGACTACGAAAAAAGCCGCGAGTTCTTCCAGAAAGCCATTGACCTCGATCCCGATTACGCCGCCGCATGGAGCGGCTTGGCCGACTCCCGCACCGGGAGCGTGGCGGACGGGAGTTTCTCCCCGGACGCGGTCATGCCACAAGCCGAGGCGGCCGCCAGGAAGGCATTGGAACTGGATGACTTTGACAGTGGAGCGCACAGAGCCGCGGCGGCCATTCAGTTTTTCTATCGGTGGGACTGGGAGGCCGCCGAGAGAGAGTCTGCACGCGCGGTGGAACTTAATCCCAGCCTTGGCGAAAATCACCACTTGCGTGCGTATGTGCTGAGCGCACTGAATCGCACCGATGAGTCGTTGCAGGAAGATAAGAAGTCGATGGAACTGGACCCGTTCGCCAGGCCCTGGGCACTGGGTTATTCATTCCTGCGCGCACGGCAGTTTGATGCTGCGGTGAACGAATTGCGTATACGGGGTGAGGCCCAGCCGAATGATGCGTGGCTGCACGGCGTTCTTTCCGAGGCGTATCTCCACAAAGGAATGGAAAAAGAAGCAGAGCAAGAGTCCGAGCAAGATATGCGTCTCAACGGTGCAGAGAAGTTGGCCGATGAAGTGCATCAAACCTACATCCGGCGCGGATTTCAGGCGGTGCTCGAGTGGAAGCTGAACCGGTGCAAGCAAATCGCTGCCAAACGCTATGTCTCAGCGATTGAGTTCGCCGAGGCCTATGCCCAACTCAAACGCAAGGAGGAAACTCTTCGCTACCTCGAACTGGCCTACGGACAGCACGCACCGTACATAGCCCACATCCAATGCAATTCAAATTTCGATTTTCTGCACTCTGAGCCGCGCTACCGCGCCATCGTCAAAAAGATGGGCCTTCCCCCGGCGTTCTGAGGAGCGTTTTCAAAGACGCGGGATGCAGGTCCTCCGGGGGCGTATCGCAGCGGTCGAGGACGACGGATGAATCGTAGGCAACTCGGGAGCAATCCCGGGAGTTTGCGTCCTTAGTTCTTCCCCTTGGAAAACCTAACGAATAGATAACTGTTGAAACATCGCACTTACACCAGTAACCGATAAAGTCATTGGAGGCGATCTAATGCGGCGGAAAAACCATCAAACCAGGGCTGGCCACAACGGGTGCTGTTCGCCGTAGCCGCAAGTGAATGAAACTACTGCGCCGGAAATGCGGGGTGGAGGTGGTCAGCCTGGTATACGTTTTGGAACACTCCACTAGCTTCTCTCGCAAGGTGGGGTTCGAGCAATGAGAGTATCCTTCTGGTGCTACGACTAGGGGAGGGTAAACAGAGGATTAAGATCAAGAATCGCCAAATGTGGGCGTCGTCTTTTCATCCTTATCTCCCTAACGTTGCACGGATTCGGACGTGAGGTCAACCCTTTTTAGGAGTGCTCGGGTCGCAAGACACGAGCCTTATTAATGACTCGCTGGGTCTCGGTAAGGAGCAGTGAGTTCAGGCCTGTGACATAGAGCATCGACATAGAGCATCTGCTTGGTTCGGGTAGCTCCGACATAGAACGAGGCCCTCCCTGCTTCATCCGACTTGAACAAGTCCACTCGGCGAGAAATACAATGTAGGCATCGTAGCCTTTCGCTCCGTGTACTGTGGATAGCGTCTGACAATTCTTGCGAAAAATGTCCTTGTCCCAGTATGCGTGTTTTCCATAAGGTCAGCTAAAATCTCCTGTAACCAGCCGGGCTTCCTCGTCCTTATTGTCGCGGGTTTTGTAGTTGGAGCCAACGACAGCGCGGCAGTAGCGCCAGCCGTTCGCTGTCTTGACGGGTCTCTAACCCCTAGAAGACAAAAGCACTGGCGGAGGGAGAGGGATTCGAACCCCCGGTACGGTTTCCCGTACAGCGGTTTTCAAGACCGCCCGTTTCAACCGCTCACGCATCCCTCCGAGTCTGGTCTTCAACAGTTTACATCGCCTGACTGCGACTGGTTTCACAAATAGGTTTATTCTTAGAACATGGCGGCTCTGGGTCTCGTCCGAATTGCGACCTGCTTGCGCTCGATTCGAGAGGAGTTATGAAATCCGATCATTTGCCGTCCCTGTGGTACCTGGCCACAATTTTCCTGCTGCTTTGGCTGACCCCGCCATTTGCTCTGGCGCAAAGACAGAGCGGCTCTGACGCTTCGAGCGGTGAGACGAACCAATCCTGGACAGCCACAACCCAGCAGCAACTGCCCGGCACTGTAAATCCGACGAGGACGTCTGAAACCCATACCGAGGCCGGCAGCCGCACCGTTGACAATCAAAGTACGGAGCACATGGGAATGTACGGCCGTTATGAGCCCTATCTGGATGTGCAAAAGGAAACCGTAAAAGTGGATGCCACCACGATCCGTACAGTTGAGCGCAGATTTGGCAGGGATTCCGATGGCCGGAAAACGCTGGTTCAGGTGACCGAAGAGGAAAAGCGCAGCTTGCCGGGAGGCGAAGTGAAGGTGGTGCGCACAACATCGAATCCCGATGCCAACGGTGGTTTGCAGATCGTGCAGCGCGAGATTCAAGACACCAGGCAGACTAGTCCCGATGTGCAGGAGACAAAGACCACGCTTCTCACGCCGACGCCGAATGGCGGTCTGGCGGCGTCCGTGCAGGCCGAGGAACGCCAGACAAAGACTAGCGACCACAATGTCGAGTTTCGCAAATCCACATTGCTGCCTGACCTCAATGGCAACTGGCAACTCAGCGAAGTCAGGGAGGGCACGGTTAAGGACGACGGCAAGGATCGAACTAAAGAAGAACGCGTGCTGCGCCCAGGAACTGACGGCAACCTGTCGGTCGTCGAGCGGACAGTGAGCAAGGAATCCGAAAATTCTGCAGGCGAGAAACGCGACACGGTGGAAACCTACTCAACCAATCTTCCTGGATCCGCGGTTGACGGCAGCCTGCATCTCAACCAGCGGGTTACGACAGTTCGTCGGAAGGGTGAGGATGGTACGCAATCCACCGAAAAGCAGGTGGAGCAGCGAAACCCTGCGCAGCCAAGCGACAGCCTGCGGGTTACGCAGCAGGCTATCGACATTGTGCGTCCTGGGCTCGGCGCTACAAGTCGGGAGACCCAGACGATTCGATCGCTGGTTTCCAACGGGAGCCTCGGAGTGGTGTCCGTGGACACTCGAAAAAAAGACAACGCCCCCGCGATCCAAGTTGACATCGCGCCGGCTAAGCCTCCTAAAGCCGGTCCTGGTCACTAGCCCAATCTACTTGGTGATCACGCCGCAGGCAATGCGATCGCCCGAGTTTCCCGACGGATCCGTCTTCATGTCATCCGCGTTTGCATGAATGACCAGCGAAGTTCCGCCATTGCTAAAGAGCGAGTGGCTATCGGTTCCATCTCCCAGGCTGACGTCGTTGTTAGTCAGCTTCAGGGTGGCTTTGCCTGCTTCGTTTACGCTGAAGTTCATCATGTCACCGGCGTGGTGTCCGTCGGGACTCTGAAGACCGTGCTTTTTTCCGTCGGGATTGAAGTGCGGTCCCGCGGATTTGAAGTCTGGACCATCGCACTTGCCGTTCTGGTGAATATGAATGGCATGTGTGCCCGGCGGCAGGTCATGCAGGTTGAGCTCAAGTCCCACGCCCGCGCCCTTCGCACCGGTTCCGCTTTCCCATAGCATGATCGAGCCTACGCTCTTGCCTTGGGCATCCCTCATCTCGACCACGGTTTTGGCCGCGCTGAACAGCGACAGGACAATAATCGTGGACGACACTGCAGCGATGAATAATCCTTTGTGTTTCATAGCCACAAATTATAACCAAGCTAGGGTCCAGTGTGCTATTTCATCGCCGTCGAGCAATGGCGGCGATAGTGCATCAATGTCCTCCCTCCGGCGCCCGCGTCATTCCCGTATTGGGACGGAGTTTACTGTTTAGTACCGGGTACCCCCCTCCCCCTTTGCTGCAAAATCTAGAAAACAATGGATCAATTTTGCGACTATGTGCTAGATCTTTGAGTTTACAGGAGTTACACGCAAAATCTAGAGAACATGGGAGTTATGGCGGGCGTGACGGTCTTGCGTCCCATTTTGGGAACTGGGGCGGGCTGGGCATTTTGGAGCGGGGTCTGGAGCCCCGCCATCGCCTGCGTCAGATTGTCAAAGATCTTGATTAGCGTGTAGATAATGTATGCTGTAGTAGATTATCTGATTTGAATCATGCAGTCAACGATAAAGCGCGCTGCGGGACTGAGGGCCGGAAAACAGTCCCAGGGTATTTGTTCCCACGAATTTCAGACGCGCGTCTCGGTCACTTATTTGAAACACTCTGTAAGAGAATGATACGAGCTGCTTGGAGGTCAGGTTAATCTTCTGCAGTTCCAGCGCAATCCACTCGGGGTCGCTTCCTGGCTCGAATTGAACCGGGGGGCCGATCTTTACTTGGCGAAGCAGTGGCGCAGCAAGTGGTGATAAACCTTTTTCTTGATGCCGGCTCGGCGAGCGGCGTGCTGGCAAGCGTGGGGAAGTGTTTTGGTATCGATCGGTTGGTCAGCACTATGCCAGTGGCGCCACGCTTTTTCGCGCTGCGAAAAGCGTCCCGGCTCTTACTTTCCGCCCGAACTTCCTTCTCTTTCTTCCCGTCGCCATATCGTAAGACCCGCAGCGCCCCGGGCGAGGAGCCCAAGGCTCGGCGGCGCGACGGCGGGCCCGCCATGGACCGCGGGGTCAGGTTGGCTGTTCTTGCTGGTCAAGTCGGAATCTGCCTTCGCTCCGGTCAGGATGGGTTTGTCAGGTCGGGTCTCATATGCGTAGCCGGTGAGAGTCGCCGTCACCCTGGGTAGGCCTTGTATAGCCACAGAAACGTCAAAACTCGCCCAGCCGAAGTGGGTCTTTCCTTGAATGTCAAACTTCAGGCCAAGGTAGCCACTCTGAACGCTCTTCCACGGTCCCTTGGTTGTGTATTGCGCGTAAAAAAACCCGGTTCCTACCATGAGGTCATGCTCTCGCTGAAATTTTCCTCCAGGTCCCACAGTCACGCCCGGGGGCAAAGCCGAGGCGTAGATCTTGCTCCCCAGGATCCGATTGTTGGGTCGAACGGGATCAACGCTTAACGTTCCGTCCCCGGTTCCGTACTTGGCAGCAATAGCGGAAAAGAAAAAGAAGAAGTCGCGAACGCCATCGTGGTTGAGATCAAGATACACGATCTCATTGGGTGAAATTTTCACGTGAGCGGCTGTGTAAACAATCTTGGCTTGTGCGGGCTGGACCATCGCCAGCATCCCCACCCCGGCGGCGCTAGCCGCAGCCGCGTACGACAGAAGACTCTTATCCAGGGCCGCGCTGATTCGAGCGGCCGCCCGCTTCCCGGCTGTGCCTTCACTCCGCGCTGTCGGTCGCCTCATGTTCGGTTCTCCTCTTCCAAATCTGGCGTAATCTCGTTGAACACCCGTCGAGTCGAAGCCCGATGCCAAGGCTCGGCTAGTTCCTCTCTTTTCTCCAAGCTGAAAGACCCCCCGAGCCTTGAGCGAGAAGTCCCAGTGTGGGAACTGCCGTCGCAAGCGCGTCAGGAGCGGTCGGCGCAATCGGAACACGGGCGTCCTCGGCGCTCTCCGTTTTCCCGGTCACAATGGGTGTGTTCGGGAGGGTCTCGTAGGCGTACCCGGTAATCAGCGTAGACGACGTTAAAGTCTTGGAGCTGACATTGAGCCGCGCCCAACCATAGTGGACCTTTCCGTGGATTGTGATCGCGAGGCCAAGATACATGTTTTGCGCGTCTTGCCAGAGACCCGAGCTCTTGCAAAACCCGGAAACACAACTCAAGCCTGCCATCCCGTTGTGGCTCTTTTGAAACTTCGCGTTCTTCCCCACAGTGTAGCCTGCAGGCAGCGCGGACGCTGACTTGTTCGTTCCCCAAATCGCATTGCTGGGCTCCACATTTGCCGGAAAAACTTGCAAGCCGGCGCCATGGTATACCTGCAAGAGAAAGAAAAAATCACGGATGCCGTCGTTGTTGATGTCGATCCCCACTTTTGTCCCAATCCGAGAGGACACCGGAATGTGGGCCGGGGTGTAAACGATCTTCGCCTCTGCGGAGGGCGCCAACACACTCAACCCCGCTGCGCTGGCTGCAGCCGCGTAGGCGAGCAGATTCTTGTCCAGCTTCGCGTTGAGCCGGGCCTTTGAGCGTTTTTCGATTACTTTGTCGTTTTGGAGGTTTGCTGCGGTCATTTCGTCCTCGTTCCAACCGGTGCAACTTCTTGGCCGATTTGGAAGCCGCTTGCCTTCGCTGTCGAGAGAGCGGAAAGGTGCGGCTTACGGCGGCCACATTCTACAACCATACTGGGAGCTAATCAAGACGGTGTACTCGTCGAGCCGGCCCAGCTTGGCAGCATGCACTCAGAGAAGAGAGCCATTTCGCTCTCGTGGATAGTGTTGCCTTTCCAACCGTAGGCACCCGCAAGCAGAAGGAATACATCGCCCTCCAATCACACAGGAATTGCTGAAGGGCGACATAGCATACCTGGCGAAAAGTGTGAAGAACGGCCAAATGGCGACCTGCAGAATTAGGTGCTCTACCCCTCGCGCAGTGCCATCAGCGGATCGATTTTGGCGGCCCTGCGCGCCGGCACGTAACAGGCGAGCAGCGCCAGCCCTCCCAGCAGCAGTGGTGCACCCAGGAGCAGGCGCGGATCGTTGGTACCGACTTTAAGCGCGTCGACAAAAACGCTGGTGAGCGTCGAGAGTATTTTGGCCAGAGCGAACGCGCCCAAAAATCCGAGAACCGTTCCGACGCTGACCAGAGCCATGCCTTCGCGCAGCACCAGCAGCAGCACCTGCTCCTTACGCGCGCCCAGCGCCATGCGAATACCGATCTCCTTGCGCCTTTGCACCACCGCATAGGCGGTGACCCCGGCGAGTCCAATTGCGGCCAACACCAGGCCGAACAATCCAATTCCGCCGTAGGTATTGACATCGTTGCGCTCGGATGCCCGGCTAAGCTCAAGGTAGTCGCTGAGGGTTCGCACATTGAAGATGGCCAGCTTCGGATCAATGACCGCGATCTCGCGCCGAATGGCGCTCAGCGCATCCGTTCCCGCATCCGACCGCACCACGATGGTCATGCCATCGGCTGGCGGCCGTGCAAAATTGCGCTGCGTCAGCGGCAAATAAATTTCGGGACGGCGAGTCTCGAGGCCATTCTTCAAGTCGCGGATCACGCCAACCACTTCATACGACTGCTGGTCGTCCCTGACGCGCTCCCCGATCGCATTCCCATTTCCAAAAAATCCGCGTGCGGTACTCTCATCGAGCACCACAGGCAAAGTCCTCGATCCGTCTGCCTGGCTCCGTTGATCCAACTCCACGAACTCCCGGCCGGCCAGCATCGGCTCGCTCAGCGCGGCAAAATAACCCGCGCCCACAGTTTTCTTGACCACCGACTGCTGCACCCGCGAGGCTCCCCGCGAGTCTTCCGCAGTTAGTTGGTTGCTTCCACTTTCGATCGAAAAGGGCACCTGCGCCGCCAAGGCGACGCTGCGGACCGGCCCCGCGGCCTTGAGCTGTTGAGGAAGTTTCTCGAATAAAGCTTGCGCTTTTTCGGGCGTGTAGCCGTCACGCACCGGATCGATGGACAGGAGATACATCGTGTGCGGATCGAATTTGGTCTGAATGGTGCTTGCCTTGGTAATTCCCAACACCAGGAACCCGGTGATCAACAACAGCATGAGCGATCCCGTAACCTGGGCCACGATCAACAAGTTGCGCAGACCAAGGCGCAGGTAACCGGGCAACTGCAGCGCCGAGCCTTCTTTGAGCGCCGGGGTCATATCGGATTTCGTGGCTCGCAGGGCGGGCGCCAGGCTGAATCCGATACCGGACACGAAGGCGAGCGCGAACACGAAAGCGGCTGCGTGCCAATCCGGAGTGAAATCGGATTCGACCGGCACAGCCGTGGGCAGCATGTATTGGGAGTTCAACACAGATAGCCCATACGCGAGCGCGAATCCTGCGATGCCACCCAGCAGTGAGAGCAAAATGCCTTCGCTCATCATCTGCCGGATAAGGCGAAAACGGCTGGCCCCGACGGCCAACCGAATCGCCAACTCCCTTCGGCGATTGGCCCCGCGCGCGAGCAGCATGTTTGCCAGATTCATGCACGCAATGACCATAATCAGCCCCATCAGCGCGACATAGAATCCAGTCACCACGGGCCTCAAATTCCGGGGAATCGGCGCCATGGTCCCTGCCGAAAGTAAAGTCACGCGTCTGCCTTTGTCAGCCCGCACTGGAGCCAACGGATCCTGCTCGTCAAGATGACGGGTGATCGCGTCAAGAGCGGCTTCCGCGGATTCAATGGTGCCGCCCGGCGCCATGCACATCATTGCCAGGAACTCCCTGGCATTGCGTTGATGCAGCACGTCGTTCCCCAGCTCCGGAGCCAGCGCGGCCGGCGCTGTGATGGGGACAAACAGCTCAGCCGGATTCATGGAAAGGGCGCCATTGAAATTCTTCGGGGTGATTCCCACGATGGTCGCGGGTTGCCCATTCAGCTGAACCGTCTGTCCCACCGCATTGGGAGAGGAGTTGAGGCGATTGCGCCAGAAACGATCACTGATCACCACCACCGGTGCGTCTCCGGGCTTGTCAAGTTCGGCGCTGAGCACTCTTCCACGTTGGGGTGGGACGCCGAGCACGGAAAAATAATCGGCGGATACAAGTTGTCCGAAGACCCGCTCCGGTTTCGCATTCCCATCACCATGGAAGCTGACATTGAACGGAACCCCGTTCTGAAATGCGGCCACCCCGGTGAACAGGTTCTTTTGCGCCCGATATTGCTCGATGTAGTAATACGACACTGGCTTCTCAGGCATCACCAACCGCTTAGCATTCGCCGCTGCTGGCAGATCCCGAGCTATCAACTGCCATTCCGAGCTGTACACCACGGTCGTCAGCCCCATTCCGAGTCCCATCGAAATGATGCCAACCAGCGCGAATCCGGGCGACTTGATCAGCCCGCGCCACGCATACCTCATATCGCGGCGCATTTCGTCCAGGTATTCGAGCGGTACGCGAATCGCGATGTCTGCGATCAGCCGGATCAGGCCGGCGGCTCCATGCCTTTTGGCAATCTCTCCCACGACATCCTCCCCGAGTTGCATCACCTCCGTGCCATAAACCAATTTGAATTCGTGCGGAAAAGCTTGCGCCAACCAACGGTAGATCCGCCAAGCGAAATTCATTCCGTCACCATGGTTTGCTTCACTCGAATTGTGCGAACCAATTCCTGTAGGCGTTCACATTCCGCGTCGAGCACACGCCCGCCGAGGGCCGTCAGCCGGTAATAGCGGCGTCGCGCGTCGTCGAATTCCGGCGCGGGTCGTTCGTCAGATTCCTCGATCAGTTCCGCCTCGATCAGCCGCTTGATCGATCCATACAGCGTCGCTGGCCACAACCGCACTTTTCCGGTAGTGCGCTGCAGGACTTCCTGCATGATTCCGTAGCCGTGCTGCTCTCCCCCTGCAAGCGAGAGCATGATATGGAACCACTGGGTCTTGAGTGGAATAAACCTTTGAGAATCAACCTCAGTCATAGAAATATATATATCGAATAATATATAGTCATGTCAATAGTTAAATGGCGGCTTGCTCACGGTGGTTGGGGAAAGGAGGGGAAAAGTTGCTTAGCGGCTCATTGTTTAGATAAATGTTTATGGACTTTCTTAGTGGGAAGTTCGTTCGTAAGTTATTGAACGTTTGTTGGCCGTAGACGCTGAAATTGACTGAAATTACTGCTTTGGTTCCTTTTCAACAGGCACTCGCCATTTCACCAGCGATCGCTGGACAGCATATTTATGAGATCAGTCGAGGAGTTCTCACAATCGTTCCACCATCTTCTGCAGCTCCCGCGCAATCCACTCGGGGTCGCTTCCTGGCTCGAATTGAACCGGGGGGCCGATCTTCACTTTCACTTGACCTGGCCGGGCAAATTTCTTGCCTGCTTGCTTTAGAGCGAACAGTCCGTCAATGCGCAGGGGCACGACGGGAATTTGGAGGTTGTTGGCCAGCAGGCCGATACCCGCTCGGAAGGGGAGCAGATTGCCGGTCGTGGTGTGACGGCCTTCGGGGAAAACGAGTACGCTGTAGCCGCGATCTACAGATTCTCCGGCGTAGGCAAAGCTCTCGCGGAATCCCGCTTCGCGCGGCAAAGGAAAGAGATTGAGCAACGACACTCCTAGAGTCCACTTCACCCGGTCATAAGCCTTGCCGGGAAAGCCTCGCGTCGCGGGCGGAGTGCGCAGTATTTCCAGAGCTTCGCCGCCGGTGGCGATCGCCAGCTTATGCCGTAGACGAGCGGGAAGAACGGTCAACACGAAACCTGGATCTACGTCAGCGATGTGATTGCAGACCACGAGGACCGGCCCCTGCGCTCCGCGTAGATTCTGTCGACCCTCTACGTGAGGCCATCCCAAAAGAAATACCGCGGGGCGCAACAACAAGTAATGCGCGGCCAGACGGACCCAGGTGATCGGCCAGCGCTGTACCCATCGCGGATAATGGTAGGGCACTCTCGTCGGAGGCTTACCCTGTAGCATGCGCTCCAAGTCACCAACCGTGTTTACGGCTGCAAACCAGGTCTCGCTGAGATCGATCTGATACCGGTCTTCGAGCGCGCTCAACAGCTCCACGCGGTCGAGCGAACTGAGGTTCAACTCGGATTCGAGATTCGCATCCGGGGAAAGTTGGGAGGGCGAGCGAGACTGTGTCACAACTGGTCTTTCGCCCCGCTGGGGCTCGATGGTTTCCCACTTCCTACCCACGGCTTGCGCCGTGGGCTGCATTCTTACGCCGCTTCGCGGCTGTTGCGGGCGGTCCACTCTTTCGGCGGCAGTTGGGTTGCGAAAGAGACTCGAGCGCCCGGTGATTCGCTCAATCAATTCCGCGAGAGGACTCGAAGGCATGGAATAAGAAGATTTCTGCGCCAACTGCGCTTGCACCGCCTGCTGAATGACGTTTCTGAGCGGCTTCTGCGTGGAGGTGCGGGGAAAGTCCTCCTCCGGCCATACGACCCAGGTGTTCATGCGCTGATACTCGGCCAGGGATTCGTTCGCTCGTTGCACGATGGGTGCAGGATCCGCGTTGCTGTCTCGCAGGATGATCGCCGGGCATGGTTCCGCATTCCCATTGCGCGGCAGCGCGATCACGACGGCGTCCTTCACTTCTGGCTGACGCCGCAGAGCGGCTTCCAGATCCTCGGGATAAACATTCATGCCGGCCGGAGTGACGATGACTTCTTTCTTTCGCCCCTTGAAGTAGAGATTGCCCTCGGCATCAAGTTCGCCGACATCGCCGGTGGGATACCAGCCGTCTTCACCCGCGACTCGTTCTAGATCTCGCCCATTCCAGTAGCTCGTGGCGACCCCGCCTCCGCGCACCAGGATTTCTCCATCCGGAGCCAGTTTGACCTCACGTCCGGCGAGCACTTTCCCAATCGAGCCTTTGCCCAGTCGAAAGGGATGATTGACGCTGATGAGCGATGTGGTTTCGGTGAGCCCGTAGCCTTGAATCGCGGCGTATCCGAGGCGTCCCCAGAATTCTTCGGTGTCGCGGTCAAGGGCGGCGCCGCCTGAGATGAAGGCCCAGAATTTCCATCCAAATTGACGATGGATGCGGCGGAAGATCCACCAGCGGTGCAGAAAGTGTTTGCCTTCAGCGGCTCGAAACCGTTGCCGGAATTGTGCGTCGTCTTCGAGATCGCGTTCGATCTTCTCCTTGAGGGATTGCAGCACGCGCGGCACTGCGACCAGCGCCAAAACACGTTCCCGGCGGATGGTGGCGATCACCTCTGCCGGCTTGAATGTGTCCTGGAATATCACCGCGCCGCCCATCAACGGCGGCAGGAAGATTCCCAGAAATTGCCCGAAGACGTGGCTGAGCGGCAAAAGATTCAAGAAGCGGACTGGGTGCACCCAGCGTTCGTACTTCAGATATTTCTGAATCTCTAGTTCCAAGGGCGCGATATTGGCGAGAACATTGCCGTGCGTAATTACGACTCCTTTGGGTTCGGCGGTGGTGCCAGACGTGAAGACGATTTCGAGGGTGTCCGCGGGTTCGAGCTCGACGGCGGGATAGGCCGCTGCCGAGTGCGATGCCAATGCATGGGGCAAATCCTCCAGGGTGAGCGTTGGCAGCGACTGCTGCGCATGCTCGCGTGAGCACAGCAGCAGTCTGGCGCCGACCTGCTGGTGTACCCGCAGTGCAAAATCAGACGTCGCTACGTCGTCCATGGGGACGACCACCACGCCGCGCAAGGCACATCCGAAAAATGCCGCTATCCACTCGGCCGAGTTCGGCCCCCAGATCAGGACACGTTCGCCCTTCCCGATCCCCCGCGCCTCCAGTTCGCGTGCAAACCGGAAAGCGGTTTCAGCGACTTGCCGATACGACCAGCGTACGGTGCGATATCCGCGGCGCTGCACGTAGGCAATCTCCTGCCCCCATCGCAGAAAGTGGTCGAGAGATTCGACGAGCGAGCGGCGGTCCATGTAACAGATAGTAGCGCTTCACGGTCTCGGGGGACCGCAATTGCTGACAGGTGAATCTTGCTTTGGTTATGTATCCCCAGGGGCAGTTGACGCATCTTAATTTAGGCGCATATTATCTTCGTTTGGCCTTAAGGGCGGTTTGGCCCTAAGGGCGGGAACGAGCTAGGAAGACAGCAGACTGTGAAGTTATTATCCATGGATAAAAAGAAGCTGGAATCTTTCAAGAAGAGACTAGAAACGCGGCAGGATGAGTTGCGGCGCATGGTCTCGCGGACAGAGCAGGACGGACGCACCATTGATGAGGATTCGGCGCAGGACATCGCCGACCGTGCCGCCAGCTCTTACACCAAGGAATTCCTATTTCATCAGAGCAACAACGATCGCCAGCTCCTGCAAATGGTGGAGAAAGCTCTGTCGCGCCTTCGCGAAGGCAGCTTCGGGGAGTGCATCTCGTGCGGCAAGGAGATCAATGCCAAGCGTCTGGAGGCGGTGCCTTGGACCCGCCATTGCATCGAGTGCCAGGAAAAGGCGGAACAGGGGTTGCTGGAAGAAGCGCCGAAGTAGCCACTGCCGCGCACGCCGTTGGAAAGAGGTTCGATACAGGCAGACTTAACCACTGCCGATAGCCTTTGACGCTGCTGATTTTCGCCTGTTAGACTCAAGGGTTGTCAATCCTACCCTGACCCATCCAGAAGGGAAGCCGTGCGCGCAGAGACCCGTCATCAGATGAAGCAGGACCGGTTCAGCCGAGTCACTATCGACGCGGCGGAAAGAACCGCTCACTGGTCCGTAGAACACAAGAACAAACTAATTATTGCAGCTGTAATCGTGCTGGTAGTGGCCGCGGCGGCTGCCGGGTCGTGGTACTACTTGAGCCAGCAGGATCAAAAGGCCAGCCTGGAGATGAGTCAGGCAGTGCGCATCCTGAATACGCCGGTGCGGCCACCCAACATGCCGGCGCAGCCGGAGGCGCCGAGTTTTGCGAGTTCCTCAGAGCGCGCCACTGCGGCTCACAAACAATTTCAGGCTATCGTCGACAAATACCCCCATACTCATTCGGCTGAGTTCGCTCGCTATTTTCTCGGTCTGACGGCGGCGGACCTGGGCGACAATGCCTCGGCTGAGCGTGAACTCCAGAAGGTCGTTTCGTCCGCCAATAGCGAGGTTGCGGCGCTGGCCAAGATGGCCCTGGCGTCGGTGTATCGCAACACCGGCCGCAACAAACAAGCGGTTGATCTCTATAAACAGTTGGCGGCAAAACCTACCAGCACGGTGGGCAAAGTGACGGCTCAAATGGAATTGGCCGCGACTTATCAGGCGGACAATCAGCCGCTGGAAGCCAAACGCATCTACGAAACAATTCAGAAAGAAAACCCCGCCAGTGAAGCGGCACAAATGGCGTCGGCGAAGCTGCAGGGACTGAAGTAGGAAGATTCTAGCTGTCAGCTTTCGGCTGATCTCTCATTCTTCACAGCGTATGCTGCGTCGGGAGGATCTGCGTTCAGTGCTGTGTGAACAGCTTGTTCCAGTCCGCGATCGGCGTGGGCGGAACCAGAGCCGGTCTTAGGTCGGCGGCCACACGCTCCTTATGCCCCATGCCAACCAGTGAAGTTGTTATTCCAGGCGCTGACCGCGAAAATTGAATTGCGTTTTCGGCATCGCTTTTCAGGCCCAATATTCTGCCTACGAAGTCGGGGAGCCCATGGGTCAGTTGTCCCTGTTGCAACGTAGCGCTGCCGATTACCGCAATCCCTAGCTGCGCCGCGGTGGAAAGCAGCGACTGCTTCTGTTTATGCGAGCTTTGATTGGTCACGGCCTGGTTGGCCAACGCATAGGCCTCGGGCATGGCCAGACTGAAGGGAAGCTGGATAAAACGGAAGTGATGCTTATCCCCGCCCACCTCGTGCGCGAGTTCTACAACTTCGGCCAGGCTGATGTAGTCGCGCGAAGCCTCGGCTAAACGAAAGGCGCTCCACGTGGCCATCCCGTAGTAGCAAATATTGCCTGCCTTGACCAGTTTCTCCAACATTGCGAATGCGTCCCGTATGCGCTGGCGAAACACCTCGCGGGAAATCTCCGCCAATTGTGATTCCGGATTGTGCAGGTAGAACACATCGATGGATTCCAGGCCGAGATTGCGCCTTGAACGCTCGATCTGGTCTTCGAGATAGGCCGGAGCCATGCAATGCATGCCGCCGACAAGTTGTTTGAGATCCACAATGCCGGACTCCATGTATTCGCGGATGAAGTAAGCGCGCGGGTCGGCAGGCGGGTTGCCGTCGAACGACAGATAGCCCGCCTTGGTGCAAACCAGGATTTCGTCACGCTTCAATTCTCCAGATTCGATTCGTTGCTGGATTGCGGCACCGATGTTGCGCTCCGAGCGCTGGTGACGGTAATTGATCGCGGTATCAAGAACATTTATGCCGGAGATCAGAGCCGTGGCAATGGCCTCGGTGTAGCCTCTGTCGGCCACATCATCAGGCTCGCCGAGGTAGGTGCCGAGTCCGATGGAAGAGAGCCAAAGCTGGTCAACTCCTGGCACGTGCTCAGGACGACGGAAGTGTCCGGCATCGTATAACTGAGGAAACCGGTCGCGGTAGCGGGCGGTGCCTTCAGCGGTGGCATGACCGGGAAACATAAGGGGACAGTGTAGCAGTCATGCGTTGTCGTTCGATCCGAGGTTAGTTTAGGTCATGATATAATGACCATAGTCATTTGGAGTGGTCATGAAAACGATGCCAGCCGGGCAGTTCAAGGCCCGATGTCTAAGAGTGATGGATGATGTCCAGTCCACTCGTGAGCCTGTGGTGATCACAAAAAATGGCCGACCGGTGGCGAAGCTTGTGCCAGCGGGCGAGCCTTCAGACGATTTTCTGGGCAAACTTTCCGGCGTAATGAAGATCGTGGGGGACATTACTCAGCCGATCGAGGACCCAGAGGCTTGGGAAGCACTGCGATGATCCTGCTGGACACGCACGTAGTCCTTTGGGCTGCCATTGAACGTAAGCGTCTCTCACGAGCGGCTGAGTCCGCTCTACGGAGGGCACGTTCCGGTGACGGATTGGCAGTGGCTTCGATCAGTCTTTGGGAATTGGCATCGCTTTTTGCACGCGGGCGGATCGAAACCTACGGAACCGTGGAAGCATCGGTACGCCAGGTTCTAGAAACCGTGGGCGCTATAGTGAAGCCCATTACCCAGGAAATCGCGGTGTTGGCCACGCAATTTCCGGAAAGTTATCCGCGCGATCCAGCCGATCGGCTCATTGGCGCAACCGCCCGGGCGGAAGGGATCGCCCTGATCACACAAGATAAGAGGATACGCAGCAGTCCACTCCTGAGAACGATCTGGTAAAAACCTGACTCCCTAACATTACTTTCGTAAGCCTCGACCAGCCTTTTGCCGTGAGTCTTTCGCCCAACTCACAGAGAATTCTTCTGACTCCAATTTCTCGACCGTGAGGTTCCATGACAGCGTTCTTCCGCCCGACTCGTTTCATGCTGGTTTGCAGTCTGCTTTGTGGTTCGGTCGTTGGCCAGCAGACAACTTCTTCCGCGTCCACCGCTTCCGTCGACTCCAATTCCGCCGCGGGCCAGGGTCAGAGCCTGGGCGAACTGGCACGCAAAATGCGGAAAGACCATACCACCGAAGTGCAAATGTCCGACGAGGACGCGAAGGATCTGTTTCGCTCGGTCGATAAGATTGTCGCCTTCGCCTCGGAAGACAGCGGATTTCCGAAGCGCTCCACCGTCAAGCGCCGCCTGGTCGGCTCCGCTGAAGTCGAGAAGTACACTCGCGATCAGGAGGCAAAGGAAGAGTACGCGCAACGCTTCGCGCGCTCCGAGATGACCATGAAGAAGTTCGGCCTCCTGCCACGGGAGTTCAATCTGCGGGAGTTCGTGGTAAAGGCCAATGGCAAGGAGATCGCTGCCTATTACGATGACGAGACGAAGACGATTTCGCTGCTGAACTGGATTCCGAAGGATCGGCAGGCCCCCATTCTGGCGCACGAACTGACCCACGCATTGCAAGACCAGAACTACGACCTCAAGCCTTGGATGAAGGCTGGGCAACGGGCATCGCAGCCCGGAGAGAAAAAGGATAACGAGCCTGACGTCGATGACGACAGCGCCGGGGCACGGCGAGCCGTGGTCGAAGGCCAGGCCCAGATTGTTTTCGTGGATTACCTGCTGGCTCCCTTGGGACGCACCCTGCAGAACACGCCCGGGCTGATTTATCAAATGGAAGAACCTGCCGTGAAGGCGGTCGCTGACTCGCAACTGTTGCACGACGCGCCGATGATCCTGCGGGAGATGGGCACCTTCCCTTATCGCGAAGGTCTAATTTTTGAAGGTGAACTACTTGAGAAAGGCGGTCAGAAAATGGCTTTCTCAGGAGTCTTCGCGCGTCCGCCACGTAACACTCATGAAGTGCTGCAGCCAACCGCTTATATCAACAGCGAGAAACTGGCAGCGATCAGGATTCCCGACGTTCAGCAGATACTTAGCGACAAGTATGCAGTGTATGACTCCGGCGGAATCGGCGAACTCGACGTGCGCGCGCTTCTGAAGACGTTCGGAAATAGAAAAGAAGCCGACAATCTTGCGGCGGGATGGCAGGGCGGAGCCTACGTAGCATACCGTCGCACCACCAGAACCGCCACGGATGCGCTCACTACCGCCGACCTGGCGCTCTTGTATGTTTCGCGTTGGAAGTCGCCAGCTTCGGCAGAACGCTTTGCCCACGTCTATGCGACGGCAATTGCCCAGCGCTACAAGAACGCGACGCCACAAGCCGCTGCCTCATGTGCCGGGGCTAAGTGCCCCGTCTCCGCGGTGCAGATTCTCACCGAAGAAGGACCCGTGATTGTGGAGCAATGGGCAGATAATACCGTGCTCGTTTCCGAAAGTTTCGATCAGATCACAGCCGGCAAGCTTGTAGACGCGGTGCGGGAAGGAAACGCCGAGGTACGGGCCGACAACCTGCGCCACGGCGAGCTCGGTTTGCGACTTTACGATCTGCCCGGATTTTCCGCGTTTCAGGCCCAGATCGGCGACAGAATATCGCACGAGATCGAAAGCGGAACCAAATAACTAGTCTGCACTCGGACTCTAGTCCGGGAACAGTCCTCCGCGCAAGCTGCGGACAGACAGCACCCCCATTTCCCTTTTCCTTGGTTGTTGAGTACGATGTCTGTCCATATACAGAAGTCCTACAAACATGGCAGCCATCACTCTGCACATCAACGGCAGTGAGCGGAAAGTGGACGTTGCGCCCGAGACACCTCTGCTCTGGGTTCTGCGCGACACGCTGGAATTGACGGGCACGAAATTTAGTTGTGGCGCTGGTTTCTGTGGCGCATGCACGGTCCACGTGGATGGAGCGCTGGTGCGTTCCTGTTCGACGCCTGTCTCGCAAGTTGCGGCGAAAAACGTGACCACCATTGAGGGCTTGTCCGCCAAAGGGCTGCATCCCTTGCAGCAGGCATGGATCGAGGAGCAGGTCCCGCAATGCGGCTATTGTCAGACGGGTCAGATCATGGCCGCGGCGGCTCTGCTGGCAAAGACTCCTCAGCCCTCCGATGACCAGATCACGCAAGCGATGTCTGGCAACCTCTGCCGCTGCGGGACCTATGACCGGATTCGGCGCGCGATCCATCGGGCGGCGGGCACGGGAGGTGCACGATGAGCCCGCTCTCCCGCCGCGAATTTCTCACTGCTGGCGCGGCCGCAGGCGCGGGACTTGTCATTGGTTTCTACCTGCCCCACGGGAATTCATCCGGTACCGCGAGGGACACATTCGCGCCCAATGCTTACTTGAAGATTGCACCGGACGGAAAGATCACGATCGTAGTCGCGCGCTCTGAGATGGGACAAGGAGTGCGCACCTCTCTCCCCATGATTCTCGCCGAAGAACTCGAGGCTGACTGGAAGCAGATCACGATCGAACAGGCGGGGGCCAGCACGCTCTATGGCGACCAGACAACCGGCGGCAGCGCGAGCGTGCGTACGACCTGGGATCCCATGCGAAAGGCCGGAGCCGCCGCCCGTGAAATGCTGATCAGCGCCGCCGCCCTGGAGTGGCGCGTTCCACGCTCGGGTTGCAAAGCCGAAAACAGCACCGTGATTCACGCAGCGTCAAATCGCCGCCTCACGTACGGGCAGTTGGCGAGTAAGGCGAGCGCGCAACCAATTCCGACCGATGTGCCTTTGAAGCAGGCCAAGGACTACAAGATCGCCGGCAAGCCGATGCCGCGGCTTGACACGCCCTCTAAGGTGGACGGCACGGCTGAATTTGGCATTGATTTTCGTCTTCCCGGCATGAAGTACGCCGTCCTGGCCCGCAGTCCAGTTATCGGAGGCAAAGTCGCGAGCTTCGATGACAAGCAATCCAAGAAAATCTCTGGCGTCGGATACGTCGGAAAAATCAGCGATGCCGCCGTGGCCGTTGTCGCCGACAGCGTATGGAGCGCGATGGAAGGCCGGCGCACTCTGAATGTCCAATGGGACGAGGGGCCGAATAAGGATCTGAACTCGGCTGCGATCTTCGAATCGTTGAAGAAGTCTGCCTCCAACAAGGCCGTGACTCTGTATTCGACCGGTGACGTGTCGAAAGCGTCGGGACACCGCATTGAAGCGGAATACCAGCTACCTCTGATGGCGCACGCGGCGATGGAACCCGGTAATTGCGCGGCACACTTCCGCGGATCGAATTGCGAGCTCTGGGCGCCAACTCAGGTGCCCCAGGATGTTCGCGACTCCGTGGCGCAGGCGATCGGACTGGATCCCGATCAGGTCAGGGTGAATGTCACGCTGATGGGCGGAGGATTTGGCCGGCGATTGGAGCACGATTACGGAGTGGAGGCGGCGCTGGTCTCGAAAGCGGCGAACACTCCGGTCAAGGTGCTCTGGACGCGCGAAGACGACATGCGACACTCGACCTACCGCCCCGCGAGCTATCATAAATTAAGCGCGGTGCTCGATGGACAGGGCTGGCCGGTGGCGTTTACCCATCGCATCGTCGCGCCCTCCATCAGCGGGCAAAAGGGATTGCCGATGCTCAATGGGGTTGATCCCGATCTGCCCGATGAGGCCGCGCTGGTCTATTCTTTTCCCGCCGCAGCGGTCGAATACGTGATGACCGAGACTCCCGTCCCCTTGGGATGGATGCGGTCCGTGTACGCTCTGCAGGCCGGGTTTGCCAGCGAATCTTTTATTGACGAACTCGCAGTGGCCGCGAAAAAAGATCCGTTCGAATACCGGATGCGCTTGCTTTCGAAGGACGAGGACATCAAGTACTTCGATACCGTTTGGCATACGGCGCGGATGCGTGGCGTGCTGCAGTTAGCAGCAGAGAAGGCGGGTTGGGGAAAAACGCTGCCCGCTGGACACTATCAAGGGATTGCCTGCTTCGGCTGCTTCGGCACATATATGGCGGAAGTGGTGGAGATCTCCAAGGATGACGACCAGCCGCGCGTGCATCGCGTAGTAGCGGCGATGGATTGTGGCCAGGTGGTGAACCCGAATATCCTCGAACAGCAGATTAAGGGCGGCGTGATCTACGCACTCACGAACGCTTTGCACGCGCAAATCACCATCGAAAAGGGACGAGTGGTGCAGGGGAACTTCGACGACTATGCGCTCATCCGAATGAACGAGGCTCCGCTGATCGAAGCTTACTCGGTTCCGAGCACCGAGTCGCCGACTGGGGCGGGCGAGCCTCCAGTGCCTCCCCTGGCGCCGGCTTTGTGCAATGCGATTTTCGCGGCGACCAGGAAGCGCATACGGGCGCTGCCGATCCTGAGCTGATGTTGAAGGAATCGCAGGATCGTCAGGGCCGAGACCTTCCCCAGCCTTCCGCTTCGGAAATGACATACACGATCAGTATGCCCAGTTCCGGTTCGATGGGATGCCGGTAGCGTGGATGAGGAAAGACAAAGTAATACACCAGCGGATAGGAGAGAATCAGCCAAAAGAAAAGCCATGCGCCCGGCTTGTGCTGACGCAGAGCGCGACCGAGTCCCAGGAAGGCCAGCACCGAAGAAGCAATGAATAGGGAATTCCTGAAAAATGCCAGGACAGGATTCTCCGACGCTTTCGGCAGCCCACCCCAGTAGTAGATAAAGCGCCTCAGACTGAGGCCCGCAAACCGAGCATAGTCCTCGCGAATATAAGTCATCGCTTCACGTTTACGCTCGGCCACATAAGCAAGTTCGCCTAGTTCGCGATAGCGTCGCATCGCGAAAACATTCTTGGTCGGGTGAAGATAGTCCATCCATGTGCCGTTAGCTCCGGGCCCGTTCCCTAACCGAAGTTCAGCGCCAAAGTTTGAGCGGATGAACACAAACTGCCCGAAAGTACGGTGGTTGCGGACCAGCCAGGGCGTGATGCATGCAGCGAAGATGAGCGACGCGAGAATGACTCCGCTGAGCGAGCGCTTGCCGAGCTTGGCGCGGTGGTACCAGACCCACAACCCGGAAACCGGCAGAAAGGACAGCAGGGCAGTGTTAGTCAGCGCGGCAGCGCCCCACAGCAGGCCAAACTGCAGCCACGGTTTCAACCTGTCTTTCCCGTGAAGATCGAGGTCTCCCATTTCGATCGTGAGCCAAAAAATCATCGCCAGTAACAGTGCCGCGAGGCTGGTCTCCCACACCCAGCGCGTGCACCAGAAGATGACGGATGGCAGCAGTGCCCAGGTCCAGGACGTCCACACCGCAACCTTGTCGTCGAAACATCTTTTCGCAATCAAAAAAATCGGAATGCAAGTAAGTGCGGAAAAAATACTGTTTAGGCTCAGGAGAACCAGAGCCGACGTGCGACTGTAGATTCCAAATACTCGGAAAACGCCCGCGATCAGAAACGGATATAGCGGCGGTTCCCAAGCGGTAGCCCCGGTGGTTTCATCAAATGGATTGCTGAATCCCTGGCCCTGCGCGAGGGAGCGTCCGATGCGGCCCATCTCGAAGCCAAAGTCGAAATCCCTTTCGTTCGCCTGGACTGCCATGACCTGCTTATTGGAGCGGAACCTGTAAGTGTGTCCGATGACGATGTCGCCGAAGCGCACTCCGAAAGCGATGATCACCATCCAGAAAAAAGAGGTGCGCGCGTTTGCCCACCAACGCCGACGAGCGCTCAGAGTCAGCGCCGGACTCGTTGTCGCATCCACCATGCAGAGGCCCGAATTCACCTACCATCCAGTAATCGGGTTGGTTCAGTTGTAGCTGATGAGATTCCTTTTCAGCAAACTTGCTCATAGCTGGTTGTCGGCAGAGAGCGCGAGGGGCACGCTCCTTGACACTGCGCTGCTGCGGCCTTTATGCTTAACTTTCGCTCCCTGGAGAAGTTACGCCTCTGAGCGTGCTTCCGCGTTCCTTTGCGGTATCGGGTGGGGGCGCGGGGGACCTTGATGCTCATCGAAATCAAAGAGTTGGAACTCCATCCTATCGATTTCCAGGAGGAGTACCGCCCAGGCGCCCTCGATTTAGGGCCGGATCTTCAGCAGAGTACTCCGCTGCACGTTGCCGGACGCGCCCAACTGATTGAGGAGCATCACGGCAAGCATCAGCGAATCAAAGATATACGGCTCAGCGGGGAACTCTCTACAGCACTTGAGTTACCCTGTGCTCGTTGCCTGGAGCCGGTGATTCAGGATGTAACGCGTAAGTTTGATCTGTTATACCGGCCGCTCGGCATTGATGCTGGCCGCGAGGAGATGTCGATCACCGGGGCGGAGGCCGAGGTCAGCTACTATCAGGGTGAGGGTTTGCTGCTCGAAGATGCGGTGCGCGAGCAGGTGCTCCTAGCGCTCCCTCTGAAAGTGATCTGCCGCGAGGACTGCAAGGGTTTTTGTCCGCATTGCGGCACGAATCAGAACTTGGAGCAATGCTCTTGCGCTGAACCGATAGAAGATCCGCGTTGGACACCGCTGAAAGATCTTCGCAGCAAGTTGGAAGACTGATCTTTGCGGCGGCACACGAGCGGGGACGATTCGCGCCTACATTAATCAAAAAGGAATCTAAATGCCAAATCCAAAACGGCGACACTCGAAAGCACGCACCGGAAGCCGGCGCGCCCATGACTCTCTTAAGAGCCATGCACTCTCTGAATGTCCGAACTGCCACGAGCGCAAGATGCCACATCGTGCCTGCCCCAAGTGCGGCTATTACAAAGGCCGTGAGGTTCTGAATGTCGAGGAAGCCAGCTAGCGCCGCCACCCCATGCCAAGCGTCATAGCCTTGGACGCGATGGGCTCGGACCGTAGGCCAAAGCCTGAGATCGAAGGCGCAATCCACGCGGCGCGGCATTACGATGTCCATGTCCTCTTAGTGGGCCCGGAACCGGCTCTCCGGGCCGAGTTGGCACGCTATCCCGCCGCAGCCGGACTCCCCATTGATGTCGTGCATGCCAGCGAAGTCATCGGCATGCAGGACAAAGCGGTGCAGGCCGTGCGCGCCAAGCGGGATTCGTCCATGCGGGTTGGCGTCCGCCTGGTGCGCGACCGCCGCGCCTCGGGTTTCATCACCGCAGGCAACACGGGCGCCGCCATGGCGACAGCGAAAATGGTGCTGGGCGCTATCCCCGGCGTGGATAGGCCCGCGTTGGCAGCCATATTTCCTACAGCGATCGGTACGATCGCCAGCCTTTTGGACGTTGGCGCGAATGTCGACAGCAAGCCGCACAATCTTGAGCAATTTGCTGTCATGGGAGAAATCTATTTTCGTACCATGTTTGGAACCAAGCGTCCGCGGGTGGGCTTACTTTCAATCGGCGAGGAAGAAACCAAGGGAAACGAACTGACCCGGGCGGCATTTCAGCTTCTCAAACGACTTCCGCTGAATTTCGTGGGCAACGTGGAAGGCCGCGACCTGTACAACGGCAAAGTGGACGTGATAGTGGCCGACGGATTCGTAGGAAATGTCGCGCTGAAGATTTCAGAAGGCGTGGCCAACCTGGTTCGCTCCACCCTGAAGGAATCGCTGAAGGCGACCATTACACGCCAGGTGGGATATCTGCTCTCGCGCAGCGCATTTGCTGATTTCAAGAAACGTCTCGACCATACGGAATATGGCGGCGCGCCGCTGCTGGGCGTAAAGGGAGTTTGCTTCATCACCCACGGATCGTCGAACGCCAATGCGATCAAGAACGCGATCCGCGTGGCAGCGGAGTTTGCCGAGCACCCAATTAATTCAGAGATAGAAAAAGCGCTGGCAGCGATTCGGGCGCAACGGCAAGCGCGTCCCGGAACAAGAGACGTTGCAAGCAACGTTTCTACAGCCACCCCCCTGTAGAGACGTAGCTTGCTACGTCTCAGGCTGCTGGGAAACTCACGATTCGTATGCGGTTCGTATCAGGGCATCCCTTCAGGCGTGCCGCAGTGATTTCTTTTCAACGACGCCTTTAGGCGCGGAGGTACAGGGGCTCGATTTTTTCAGTTCTCATAACTATGACGACTGCTTCAGAAATTCTAACGATTGGACGCATCGCATTTCTTTTCCCCGGCCAGGGGTCCCAAGCCGTCGGCATGGGCAAAGAGCTGGCCGAAAAATATCCCATCGCCCGGCAGACATTTGAAGAAGCCGACCAAGCTCTGGGCTACAAGCTCTCGCAGCTTTGCTTCGAAGGTCCCGAGGATCAACTTCGTTTGACCGAGATCACGCAGCCCGCCATCTTGACCGCCTCCGTCGCGGCTTGGCGCATTCTAAACGAAAAGGGTCTCAAGCCTGGTTTCGTCGCCGGACACAGCCTGGGCGAATACTCCGCGCACGTTGCCGCCGGAACCCTTAGCTTCGCCGACGCGGTACGCACCGTACGCAATCGCGGCAAGTACATGCAGGAAGCGGTTCCCGTCGGTATAGGCGCCATGGCGGCGATTCTCGGCATGGAGTTCGAGAGAGTCGCTGCGGTTTGCAGCGATGCGGCTCAGGGTGAGGTTTGCGAACCCGCCAACATCAATTCCCCTGAGCAGATTGTCATTTCCGGTCATACCGCAGCCGTGGAACGCGCCGCTAACCTCGCCGACGAACGCGGCGCCAAACGCGTAAAACTCTTACCCGTCAGCGCTCCATTTCATTGCTCCCTGATGAAGCCAGCGCAGGACAGTCTGGCAACGGATCTCTCTGCCATCACCTTCGGCAAGCCTGTAGTCCGAGTCGTCTGCAACGCCGACGCGGCATTGCTCGACGATGGAGACCGCAGCCGCGATGCGCTGATCCGCCAAGTTACAGGGGCGGTGAAGTGGGAACAATCCATGCGCGTGCTGATCGCACAGGGCGTGCAGACTTTCGTGGAAGTGGGTCCGGGAAAAGTGCTCTGCGGTCTCATGCGTCAGATCGACCGCTCGAAGACCTGCATCAACGTCGCCGACGAGGCATCACTGCAGAAGACGCTGGAACAGCTTGCAGTGAAAGCACAGCCTCCAGCAAATAGCTGATTCGCGGATCATTCCGTGACCCAGGTCCACCAGTTGCCGCACTCGATTTCGTTGGGCGAGAAAGACAAAGTCTTGTTGGCCTTTTCCACCCACACATAAGCGTGTTCAGCGCGAGAGTTCACCGTGACTTGAACGATGACCCCGCTCCCGGAGCCTGGGCTCAAAGAACAATCCACCGAATAAGATTTCACCAGACCCCACTCCCCTCCGGGGCCCCAGTCCCGATAGAAGTCGTTAAACGTGTACGCGGAATATTGGCTCGCGTGCTGTTTCCAGTCTGGATCGCGGAACCACACCGCGTAGGCTGCCTCGTAGTTCTGGCTTTGCAATGCTGCAAAGAATCTGCTGGCCGCTTTCCGTTCAGGATAATCGCGGTAGTGATAGGCCACCCACACAGCAAGTATGAGGGAAACCACGACTACGGCGATCCACCTTCGGCGCCGTCGATCGCGCGCAGGATTGTATTGTTCGGCGTCCAGCAGTGTCATGGCTTCCATAAGCATAACGGAAACCGGCGGAGAACAAAAAGCTCGGCAGGAAATTGAGTGATTGAGTAATCGGGTAATTTTGTAATTTGCGCAGCCGTTGAAACAGACTTTTAAATTCCCAAATTACCCGATTCTCGATTAGAGGGTTCTCTTGAACAGCGGCGTGGCCACCGCCAGCGTGATGAACGCAAAAATGGACAGATAAAGCATATCCGGCCAGATGGCAGCCATTCCCGTTTCCTTGAGCAGTATCGACTTGAAGCCGTGTACTGCAAACGTGAACGGGTCCACTTTGGCGATGGCGCGCAACCACCAGGGGAATGCCTCGATGGGATAGATTGCTCCACTGGGGAAAAATAGCAGCGTATTAAGGATTCCAAAGATCGCGCGCGGCACCAGCGGATCTTCCACGCGAACCATGAGCAGAAACATCATCGTGTTGAAGGCGATCGACGTCAGCAGAATCATGATCATCAGTTCGAGTACGGTGCCTGGGTTGAACACCGTTCCCACACCCGCCAGCAGCGAACCAATCACCGTGATGACCACTCCGGTCATCACTGCCTTGATGGCCCCCGCGGCGTTCAGCCCGAACACAAGTTCGGTCTTGGTGATGGGCGTAACCAAATATCCTTCGTGAACGCCGCGCGCCTTGTCATCGATGTAGAGCATGCCGCCGCCAATCATCACGGAAACGAACATGGCCAGCGTGATCGAGCCCGGTAAAAGATACTTCATATATTCGATGTAAGGATAAAGCTCCACAATCTGCAGAACGGTCTGTTGCAGGATTCGTGGCTCGACCGTGGGCTGATTGAGCGCGGTGGTTATGCTCGTGAGTTCGTCCTCCAACGTCGAACTCATGAAGTTGTCGCTATTGTCGACCACCAGCGCAATGCGCGGTTGATCCTGCTCATACACTCGCCGCGAGTATTGTGGCGGGATAACCACCGCGCCCTGGATCTTGCCATTGCGTACGTCGTCCATCGCCGTTTTCGGGTCGTTATAGTAGACCGGTTCGAACGTCCGCATGTTGGAACGGACCGAATCAAAAGCCTCGCGGATCTTGAGCGCCTGCGTGCCCCCGTCCTGATCCACCAGTCCGAGCCTCGCATCGCGAATCTTTCCGCCGAAGGCATTTCCCAGCACGATGAGTTGCACCAGCGGAAAAATCATCGACGCCATCATCAGCGCCGGAGAGCGAAAGAATTTGCGCATTTCGCGTTCGACAATGGCCAAAATGTGATTCATGGCTGCAACCCCGGTCTGGGTGGCATGACGAAGGCATGCGCTTTCACCAATTCATCGCGCAACTGCCGCCCGGTGTAGTGGACGAATACGTCGTCCAGTGAAGTGTTCTGCACGGAAAGTGATCGCACCCGGACTCCCGCATGTACGGCCGATTCGACCAGTTCGGTTGTGGTCCGCGATCCGTCGCCGGTCAGCACACGGTACATGCCGGCGCCCTCATGCTGCACCGAGGTCACCTCACTCAGCTTCTTCAAACGATCCTCCCAATCCGCGGGAGCGTTGTCGAACTGCGCCTCAATCACATTCGATCCCGGCACGCTCGCCTTCAATGCCGGCGGCGTATCGAGCGCAACCAGCTTGCCATGATCCACGATGGCGATGCGGTCGCACAGGCGATCAGCCTCGTCCATATAGTGAGTAGTGATCAAGATGGTGAGCTGCCGATGGCTCTTGATGTTGGTCAGCATCTCCCACACCGCAACGCGAGATACCGGATCCAGCCCGGTCGTTGGCTCGTCCAGAAAAAACATTCGCGGACTATGTACCAACCCGCGTGCAATCTCGAGCCGCCGCCGCATGCCGCCAGACAGCGTCTTGGTTTGGGCCGAACGCCACTTCGTCAAGTCCACCAGTTCCAGCAACTCGTCAATCGCGGCCTTGCGCTTTTTTGCCGGAACGTCGTAGAGCTTGGCGTAGATGCTGAGATTTTCCTCGATGGTAAGATCAAGGTCGCTGGTAAGCGCCTGTGGGATCACACCAATCGTCCGTCGAACCGCGTCTGGATCCTTCTGCACATCGTGGCCAGCGATGCGGGCGGTTCCCGCAGTGATGGGAATGAGCGTGGTCATCATCCGTATCAGCGTGGACTTGCCCGCGCCATTCGGCCCCAGTAAACCGAAAATCTCTTCTTCCTTCACGTTGAAGGAAACGTCGTCAACCGCGGTGAAATCGCCATATCTCTTGACGATGTGTTCCACTTCGATGGCATTGGACACAGCGGCATCGCCACCCGAACCATGCCCATTGCTGGCAGCGTCTCCACTCGACCCGCTGACGTTGAGATCCGCGATCATGGATGCTGCTCCGCTGACACGTTCTCTCGCGATGTACCCTTAAGCTGATCCGGCGAAACCAACACTTCCGCGGTCATGCCCGGAACATACGCGCCTTTCGGATTGTCCAGCCGAACCTTGAGCACGATGGTTCTGATGTCACGCTTGCGCCGGCCGACGTCTCGCTGGGTGGCGAAGTCGGCTTCGGCCGACTTAAAAAATACTTTGCCCGACGTAATCGTCCCGCCCGGCAGTCGGACACGCAGCGTGTCTCCCAAACCAATGTGATCGGCATCGGTCTCAGGAATTGCGGCGCGCACCCAAGTGTCCTCGAGGTCGACAACGGTCACGATCGCCTGCCCGGCGTTCAACACTTCGCCTTCGCGCGCGGCGCGAACGGAGACAGTCCCAGTCACCGGCGCGTAAATCTTGGTATAACCTAAACGAACTTCAGCTTGCTTCAGCATGCTCTCCGCATTGGCGACTTGCGCGCGCGTGGATTCGACCGTGCTCAGCGCGGCATGCGCTTGATGGGTGTTCGCGATGGCCGTGTTCAGGTCGGCCTCGGCAGCGCCCACTTGATCCTTCAGTGATTGCACCACCGCCTTCTGGGCCGCCAGGTTAGTCTCCGCCTGCACCCGCTCTTGATCCGAGGCGACGCCCTGTTTCGCGAGTTCAATCATGCGGCGGCTGTCGCTCTCCGTGCGCTCCAGAGTAGCTTCTGCCTGAAGCAATTGCGCGCGCGTGGATTGCAGCCGCGCCTGCGCATTCACAACACTGCTCGAAGTCGATCCCTGCGTCGCCTGCAGAGTCGACTGGGTTTCAGCGACCTTGGATTTCAAACTGTCGATGGTTGCGGCGGCAGCGCGTTCTTCCGCCTCCAATTCCGACGGATCGAGCACCGCGATTAGATCACCCTGTTTTACCTGGGTTCCTTCGTCAACCAGGAGCTTCGCCACTCGCCCCTCGATCTGCGGGCTCACGATCACCTGATTGGAATCCACCGTACCGATCAGAATCAGATCTTTGCTGCGGGGCGTGGATAACAGGTAGTAGGTCAGCGATGTGCTGAAGATCACTCCGAGAATGATTAGGAATTTATTGCGTACACTCACTTTACTGCTCCTCGGTACTTTCCGCTGGAACGCAGGAACAACGCGGCTGAAATAAAGTCCAGTACCGCCGCCCGGCGCGCGGCTACGAGTGCCGGAGACATGGGGTCTTTCCCGGTCATGAGGCGCATCACCGGCGCGCTAGTGAAATAGAAAACAATCACCGCAATCATGGAAGGAACAAAATGCAAAGGATCAACCGCGCGGAATTCTCCCGAGGCCTGTCCCTCGCGAAGCACCCCTGCCACGCGGCCAAACAGCGGGCGAAAATACTTTTTCACGATCCGCTCAAGGTGGGTTGCCCTGCCCCGGCCGGCGCCCATCATTTCGCCCTGCACAATTCGGGGGTACAGCGGATGGCTCGCGACATAATCGAAGTGCGCGCCCGCGTAAGCGATAATCTTCTCGCGGGGCGGGAGATCGCGAGACAAAACTTCCCCGACGCACGCAATCAGGCCTCCAAACACCTGATCGAGCACCGCGCCGTACAATGCCTCTTTGTCCTTAAAGTAGTAATAGAGGAGGGCTTTGTTCACCTTGGCGGCGCGGGCAATGGCGTCCGTTCTCGCCCCGGCAACACCCTCGTGCGCAAACTCCCGCACCGCCGCCTGCAAAATCGCAGCGCGGCTCTGCTCGGGACGCCCGCGAGACCCCAGACGCGACTTGGAAGCGGCCTTCATCGTCCTAATTAACCGGTTAGTTAGATTATACCAAGGACAAGGAAAACACACAAGTGTGTGGGGACGGGCGCCCGTCCCAGCGGCCGCAAGGCCGCAGCCACTTCGAATGGTGTTAGTTCAAATGGAGGTCCGAGCGTCCCCGCCCGGCCCCAGCGGCGAAATGCTCATTCCGAACGTTACCAAGCTCCGCCCGCAATCGACGGCACCAGCAGGACCTCATCCCCATCCTGAAACGCGTAAGTGTTCCCGCCCAAAAAACGAATGTCTTCTTCATTGACGTAAACGTTCAGGAACCGCCGAATCTCGCCGGCTTCGTCCCGCAAATGCGGCTTCAGATCCGGAAACTGCTGGTCGAGCGCGGAGAACAATTCTCCCAAGTTCGCTGCCGAACATTTGACTTGCCCGGTTCCTGATGTCAGGCGGCGCAGCGCTGTCGGAATCTGTACGGTAACTGTCATCTCAAGCCTCCACTGTTTCTGGGATACTCTTCTCTGCAATCTCCAGCGTTCTCTGCAAGAATGTTTCGAACTCCGCGAGCTTGGGCCGAATCGGCTCTTCCACGTCGTACTTGCTGGCAAGCACGTCCGTGGTCTTCAGACCATTACCAGTAATGCACAGCACAGTCGTCTCTTGCGGCGCGATGCGTCCTTGCCGGTAAAGTTTGCGAGCGCATCCAGTCGTGACCCCACCCGCGGTCTCCGTGAAGATGCCTTCCGTCTCCGCCAGAATCTGAATGGACTCGATCATTTCGGGATCGGAAACATCCTCCGCCCACCCACCGCTTTTTGTGATGGCCTTGATGGCATAGTGTCCGTCCGCCGGATTGCCAATCGCCAGCGATCGAGCCAGCGTCGCCGGCTTCTGAGGCTCTATGTCGGCGTTGCCGGACTTTACCGCAGTCGAAATAGGAGAGCATCCAGTCGCCTGCGCCCCGAAGAATTTCACTGGTTTCGGTTCCACCAATCCCAGCTGAATCAGTTCGTCGAACGCCTTCTTGATCTTGGTAATTAAAGACCCTCCGGCCATGGGCACAACCACGTTGTCCGGCAGCCGCCATCCCAGTTGCTCGGCGATTTCGAATCCCACCGTCTTCGAGCCCTCGGCGTAGTAAGGACGCAGATTTACGTTGACGAATCCCCAGCGATGCTCATCCGCGATCTGCGAGCACAGACGATTCACCTGGTCATAGCTGCCCGCAATGCGCACCAGCTTGGCGCCGAAAACCTGCGTGCCCAGAATTTTCGCGGGCTCAAGATCGGCGGGAACAAAAATCCAGGCTTTGAATCCGTTGCGCGCCGCCTGCGCCGCCACCGAATTTGCCAGGTTCCCAGTCGAAGAACACGCGACCGTGTCGAAGCCGAAGCTGCGCGCTTGCGCCAGGGCCACCGCAACCACGCGGTCTTTAAAGCTGAGTGTGGGCAAACAGACCGCGTCGTTCTTGATCCACAAATTTGTCGCACCCAGACGCTTGCCAAGGTTCAGCGCTGGGAGCAACGGCGTAAAGCCCACCGGCAAGGTCGGAGAGAACTTCTCGGGCAGCGGCAGCAGCTCCGCGTAACGCCACATGCTGGGGGCGCGGTCGGCGATGCGGTCCCGGGTAAAGGTGCCACGCGCTTCGTCGTAGTCGTAGAAAATTTCCAGCGGAGAAAAACAGTCGTCGCAGATCGACCGGGGCTGGTTTCCCCAGCTCTTGGGGCACTCCCGGCAGCGCAACTCATATTTGGTTGAAACGCTCGCAGTAACGCTCATCAGCTACTCGCTTTCCGTAGCCGCGGGACGAGCCGTAAAAACCGCTTAAAAACCAGAACCTCTTTTCCGGAAAAACTAATTATACGGAGGGAAAAAAAGAAAACGAGATGCTGAACTGCGGGCACCTCGAATCTCATGTCCCCCGTTTCCGGGTGAGAGTTGACACCAGACGACCGGGAGATGACTCCCGATCCGGTTGTCGTGGCTTCTCAGGGCTCGTCCCTCAGCCACTCTTCATGAAATCCAAGGTCTGCTCCGAAGAGCAAACTTGTTTGCGATACTACATGCTTCGATTCGCTCCCGTCAAGTTGATGCTACAGATATGTAGATGCTCCAAGACAGCCGGTCACTTTGAGGGCAAGGCCAATGCCGTGGGATGCTTCGGCTGGTAGAGACCGATTTGGCCCCCGCCGGGAAGCCTGATCTTGGTGATCGAACCCCATCGAGCTTCTTGAATATCGGAACACGCGACGCCTTTTTTCTTCAGTGCGGACATCTCGGCCTTGAGATCGTCACACATGAGATAGAGTTCATGCCGATCACTCTCCTCGTCGGGATGGAACGCGGCTTCTGCCGGAGGTAAGGCAAAAATCAGCCATCCGTGGCCGGCATCCACGGATCCGAATCCGAGAATATCTCGAAAGAAGGCGCGATCCGCCGCCGCGTCTTTGCTGTACACGATGACATGTGCACCGAAGATCATGAACCGTACCCCTTTCTCGCCCCTCTAATACTCCCACGGGATCGCCTGTCTTCCAAGCCAATCCCCCTACCTGAACCAAAGATGCGTCGATAGGTTTCCGACTGCACCAGACTTACGGTTGCGGTACGGTATTTGAGCTTTCGCCCTAGAACGCGGGGCGGGGTGAAGGCCGACGGCGTTGAACACGGTGCGCAGGTCGCGCCAGTCGCCGTGCAGCGCGCCCTCGATTGAGGCTTCGAGCTTTTTGATTTCGTTCCAGCGTTCCGACTGACGCGTGGTGAGCGGCGGAATGTTTTCGCCCCAGGCTTTTTCGCGGTTTCCCTCTGGCAGATGGGGCGAATTCCCAGCAGCGCCGTTACCACTATTCGCGGAGTGGGGGTCCTTCGACTCGCGCGAAGTGCGCGCTCGCTCAGGATGACTTTCTTTCTGATCAGGATGACATTCTTCCTGATGACTTTCTTTTTTGGGTGCTTCGACGGGTTGAGGCGCGACGTCCTCGGGAGCACAATCGGTATTCAGCTCGGGATGTTCGGAGAGGTACTGGTGGGCGTAGTTGGGGACTTCGCGGATCATGTCGTCCTGACGGATGTGGAAATAGACGTTGCGGGAATTTCTTACGGCGATGTAAAGCGCCTTGAGGACGAGGGTGGCGCGCTTGTTATCGATGGTGCCTTTGAGCACGGCGTCGATCATGTGCATGATCGCGGCCTGGATGGCTTCGGCGCTCTCGATGAGGGCGACGGGGTGGATTTGCGAGTCCACGCGAGTTTGCACGCCCTTGATCATGCGGGTGTGGAAGTAGCAGAAATATTCTTGCTTGAGCGCGGGGGAACCGCAGCGGTGTCCGGTGACCTGGATGTGGGTGCAGCGACGAACGTTCGGATGTAGAGGCATGGGTATATACCGCGAAATTCGCGTTTTTCTCCTAAATCTATGAATTGATTGGGTCAGAAAAAGAGATACCCTGGCAAAATATCTCTTCTAAAGGACTTAGCGGAGGGATAGCCGCACGCTTGCGAGTGCAGGATGCCCTCGCGACAGCCGGCAAGATGCCGGCACTACGCGGGAATCCAGGGCGACCGTCCTGTTTTTGTCCTATTACTTCTATGATAGCTGATGGCATAGGGTAAGTGAGACATGTTTGCAATAAATATATTTGCTTTGGGGAGAGTGGTTTACGGGGAATTGGGCGGTTTAGGGGGCTTGACAAGAATTCGGGGGGCGGGTGGAAATCGAGTTTCAGGGGCCGCGAAAACGAGGGCTGCTCGGCATGATCCCACAGAGCCAAGGCAATTACACTCACAACCCCGATCGTTGGTGTAATAGTGCTTGACACGGGCCGACATTGTTAGAGAGGCGATTTTTCGCCAACCAACCATGAGACACCGCCTCACAACACCAGAACTGCAACTATTCGCATATTTTCTTCTTGACATCTGGATCGACGCGACCTCATTATGTGCGGCATCAGCGATTGCTTATCCGAACTACCGTCTCTGAGATCAATCGCTGCTTTCCCCGGGGCCCAGAGCTACAGTCGTGAAGTCATAATTGACGGTCTTGCGCTTCTACCTCTCCTCTCCAGGGGTATAGCAATAAGTGGATTTATCCCTTGAAGAAGAGATCATGTTCATCAACGTCCAAGTTGCCTGAGCTGTTCATATGACACGACCAGCGGCGGCGGTGCGCGCCGCAGGCAGGAGCTTCAGCCTATGATACTGTGCCAGAGAATTAGACCGTGGAAGATTGGTACGTTTGTGTTCTTGTTTCTGGTTACCGTTCCCGCCGCCTTAGCCGACGATCATGTCACCGGAAAAAACAGCCAAGACGTGACGTGGAAGCGCGGCCAATCGGAGACGGCGGTGAATGTCAGCAACGTTCCTGGGCCAAAGCAGATTATCACCGTGACTTATAACGACGACACCAAGACCGAACAGACTATCCTGTACGGACCGAGCTCGCGCAAAGTGTTGGCAGGTGCCAGCCTCATGGGTTGGTCAAACTCGATCGACGGGGGGATAACCTGGAAGTATGGGGGGAAAGTGGCGCCACCACCGGGGTGGCCGGTTTTGTGGGGCGACCCATCCATTGAGTCGGATTTCATGGATCAGCGCTTTGTTTTCATGGTAAACCTGGCTGTCCCGGCATCGAAGATGCCAAAGGGAGGCATAGAAGGACCGCTAAACGACTTCCTGGGTGGTGGGTGCATTGCGCGTTCTGTAGACGGCGGTTTGAGTTTCAAAATAGCTCAGTGTGTTTCGTCGAAGAATGACTTCTACGATGGCTCCAGCATTGTCGCCGCAGGCGGTTCGAGTAACCGTAGCATCTTCGTGGCGTTCCGTGATGTCACCCAGAACCGCATTGACGTATGGGCCAGCCCCAGTGATACCGGAGCATTCCAATTGCTCCCAGATCCCTTTCGCGGTATACCTATCGGTTCCCATCCTCGGCTCCGTTTCGACCCGGATACTGATTCTTTGTATGTTGCCGCTTTGGGCCTGGATGACGACAAGATCTACATCAATCGCTTTACCAACAATTGGGGATCTCCCGTTCTCGCGGGTGCGTACCAGACAGTCGGCAACCCAGACATACAGTTGTCAGACCGAGTATTGCGCACAGGGTATCAATTTTCATTCGATATTGGATCTCCAAGCAGGAACGGAGACGACGATCTCCGCTTCGCCTACACCGTGTTTGACCAGGGATCTAACCGATTTTACATTCGGGGGGGTTATTGCCGATACGACCTCAGCGGCTGCTCGGACGCTCCGGAATGGGGGACAACGCCAGGGAATTTTAATCTTGAGGGCGACCAATTCAACCCTAATGTCAGGGCTTTTCGCGGCTTCCTCAGTGTTCCGGCTCTTTGGAAGCTCAGCTATATGACACGTGAAGATGCTCCTGCCGGAAACACCGTCGCCTTCCGACAAGGAGATCTCGCCGTCCTTCCCAACGGCACACGTCTGTTTGTTCCGCGCAATCTTCACGGCGACGAGCTTATCTGCCCTGACACGCGATCTACGGGGGGGTATTGGGGCGACTACAACGATCTGCAGTTCGCCGGGCTCGATCAAAACAACCACCCGTTGTTTATGCTCGCGTTCTCAGACTCATCTAAGGGCTGCCTTACCAGATGGACATATGTATCGCACCACGTCCACGTAACAGGGGTGATCTTTCATTGAGGGAGTGCTTCGAAATGCAACGATTTGGGTCGAAAATGATACTTGGGCTGGCGTTGCTGGCGACTGCGAGTATTGCGTCGGGACGAACGGCTAGTGCTCCACAGAAACGAGCAACCAAAGCACACGCGGCAAGAAGGCCGCCCGTTATGTTCGTACCGCCGCAAGAGCAGGAAATCACCTCGGAGCCCGTAAACAAACCAACCCAAGCACGGCAAATCCGCAAGATCACGCCAGGTCGAAATCCGGATGAACGCTTCTTCCCCATGCACCTCGAGCGTCACTGATTGCCCTCGGGGGATCTTCGGAGTTTGACTTGGGGCCATTACGCTCACGACCGGATTACTGGTGTAATTGCGATATTACAACAGCAATCAAGTCGGAGGCGGGGCCATCGCTGCTCCAAACTGATAGACCGTGGAAATGCTAAGGACACTACCCCTCAGATACCTCAGCGTGACAAAGGAACGCGTTTAGTGTTACGACTCCCGCGTTGTGGTTGATGTGTTCAACAAAAAGCCTGAAGAACCGATGCCATCCTGTGGTCGTCCAGAAGAAGTACACTGACACTGGTTCCTCAAGGCTAAATTCCTTTGTCGGGACGATGAATTCATTGATGCCGGTCTTCTCACAGTCGTCGCCGCAGAAAAGCAGCCCACCGCCACTGCTCACCTTCATGCGACAGCCACGGCCGTGTTTGCGGCCACCTAGGGCCGAACATGAGAATTCTCCTTCTACGATCTCTTCTATGGAGACGCGTACCATGCCGCCTTGATGCTGGATCTCGACATAGTCGCCAACAGAGACCTGAAGCCTCAAAAGGCCGGATGCGCGGTCGAGGCGAACGGTTCTCTGCCCTCCACGTCGACTGGCGGCGATCAACCGAGGCCGGTAGCCCGGCGCAATCCGTACCAGCAGGTCTTCCCGGCGGTATAGCTCATCCCAAATGTCCTCCCAGGACCAGACTTCGACACTGAACAGACCTTGCTGCTTGTGTTCCTCAGTAAGCTCGCGGGCTCGCTTCTGCACCTTTGCGTCCCTTGGCCCGGTAGTGGCGAGAATGAAATTAGCGAGTGGTGGGGTGAATTCCTTCGCGGCTTCAACCTCTCCTTCGAGTTCCTTGATCGTCACCTTGCTCCGCAGGAGTCCATCCTTCTGCTTGCTTTGAACGCCCTCCCACTTGCCTTGGTGCTGACCAAAGACATCCACGCCGGCCTGGGGCTGGCCGCTCCGCCCGTTCTTCTGGGCGCTAGGGTTGTGCCAGACTTCCCGCCACAGATCGAGGCAGAGCGACTCAAATGCCGCCGGGTCATTTGGAGGTTCCCATCGTTCGATGTCTGCGCTCATGGCGGGATGATAGCAAGTATCTCGCTGATACGTTTGATCACGGGAAAATCGCACCTGCCGCCGAACCTCAAAGTTGACCGGGCGGCGCGCCATTCCTGACACATTGGCTATTCCTAAATGACAGCCTACTCGGATGCGATCCCCTTGGTTGAGTAACAGGCATTCGGAAAGTGGGGGAATTGATAGTTGATGTAACCAGGCCCCCCGGGTTGGGTTTCTGGGCGCATATAGTGCGCACCCCGGCAAGCAATTGGGGCAAACGGTGTGTGGTGTGGGCCGGGTTATTGTCCTGCGTCTTTGTCGATCTTGCTGGCGACTTTGACGCCGCTCAGGCCGCTGACATATTTGGCGATGCCGCGGTAGAGCGATTCGGCGATCTTCTGGCGATATTCGGAAGTCCCCAGCCGGTGTTCGTCGCCGGGATTGCTGACGAAGGAGATTTCCGCCAGGATCGACGGCATATTGGCCCCGATGAGTACGATGAAGGGAGCCTTTTTCACGCCCCGGTCGCGCACGCCCGGATTCTTCGCGGCGAGACCGCTGTGGAGAGAGCGCTGCACGTCGGAGGCGAACTCTTGCGACTCTTCGATCTTCTCCTTGAGCGCGATCTTTTTCACCAGGTCCTGCAGTTCGTGAATCGACTTTTCCGAGACCGCGTTCTCGCGGGCGGCGACTTCGAGCGCTTCGGGAGACGAAGTGAAGTTCAAGTAATAGGTTTCCACTCCGCGGGCATCCGGGTCATGGCTTGAGTTGGCGTGGACGGAAACAAAAAGATCGGCCGCTTCCTCATTCGCGATCGCGGTTCGCGTCTCGAGCGGAATGAAGGTGTCGTCCTTGCGGGTGTAAATGACCTCGGCGCCGAGGCGGGTTTGCAGCAGCTTGCCCAGACGCCGGCTCACATCAAGAACCAGATCCTTTTCCTCAAGGCCATTGGGGCCGATAGTTCCGGTATCGTGGCCTCCGTGGCCGGGATCGATTACGATCTTTCCGATCTTCAGCCCGAGTGCACGGATCAGGGAACGATCACCACTCGCGGTCGGCTGGGCTTCACGGACATCCAAATCGGTGGTTGGCGTTTTGCGCTTGCCGTTTCTGATATTGTTTTGGGCCCGGCCGGAGGCTACGGGACTGCTCGGGACTTTGCTGACCGGCTTGGTCTTTCCTGGTCCGATCTTTGCTAGGTCGATCTTTGCTAGGTCGAGCTCGGGAGGGTCGAGCGTGGCTGTGGTATCTTTTGCCACTGCATCATCATCATCGTCCGCATCGACGATGGTCTTTTTCACACCGTTGTTGAGCACTACGGTGGTGCGCCGGGCTGGTTTCTCCGCATCGGCCTTCGCCGGTATCGGAGACCCGTCACTATTAGCCACCGAATCCGGCAGGCTTTGGTCTGCGGGCTTTTCTTCCTCGGAGGCCTCGGTCGACGAAGCTTTGGCGGCCTGCTGGTAGTGGTGAACGTCGTTGTGGTGAACATCGTTGTGGTGAACGTCAATGATGAGCCGCGGCGGATTCGAGAGCAGGGAAGCATCGAACTCGGAAAGCTCATCGAGATCGAGCACGACGCGCGTCCGCCCCGCCTTGAACTGCGACATGCGGATATCCTTTAGCAGCCCGTCACTAACATCGAAGGTCTTGCCGGAAAGTGTGGGATCGAGCTTGGTGTTAAGCAGATCGAAAAAGACGCGGTCGGGATGATCGATTCGTTGCGACTGGTACTTGACACCCTGTTCGAGATCAATCGCCACCCGCGTATAGTCTGGCGTGGACCAGTGACGGATTCCGATGACTCGCGATGGCTTTCCGTTCGCGATTTCGAGCGCTGCGTCGGTTTCCTGGGTTGAATTGTCTTGGATTGAATTGTCTTGGGCCGCGTCGTCGTCGGAATCAGCGTCAGAATCCGCCTTGGAACTCTTGTTCGCGGCCCTGTTCATAGCTTTCGATTTCAGACTGGCCCGCTGCTGCGCTGGTTCGGCCAGTGCCTGGCGTGCCGCCTCAGCGAACTGGTTGCGCGGATAGCGATCCAGGAATTCCTCGAATGTGGCATCGGCCCGAGTCTTGTCGTGAAGGTCGTCTTTATAGACTTCGGCAATCCTGAACAGCGCGTCGAAGCGGTTCTTGCTGCCGGGATACTCGCGGCGAAGGAATTCGTATTGCTGGATGGCCGAGCGCAAGATGTCGGGATCATTGAAGCGTCGTCCCATTTCCTCGGTCATCTGGGCGGCGGCGACCACGCTGGGATCGGCCCGGCCCGAACTCGGAGCTCCCAGGTAAACCCGGCGATAGGCATTGATGACGCGTTCATAATCGAGGCGGGTCCGACCCTCGAGGGGCCGACCCTCCAATGCCTCTTGCATGTGCTGGGCGGCGGTAAATTGCGAGTCGGCCCAGGTTCCGGACCTGTGCACGCGGGCATGCGCAGCCATCGCAGGCAGCAGCAGCGCGAACACAGCCGCACTCCAGCGCAGCGCGCGTTGAATTCGATTTGAATGCTTCAATTGAACGGCCCGTAATCGCGTCGCAAAACTAAAAGCTTATTTCAGCAACTCTCAATCCGTGTTGCTGATGTGAAGCACGCCCCTGGAATCCCTCTGCACATGAATCGGATCATGCATTGGGTTCTGCAGGAATCGCGTGCCCGGATCCGATCCACCGTAATACAGTTGCGTGATCCGCTTCACGTAGTTGCGGGTCTCGGCAAAATGCGGCACCCCGGCACTGCGCGCCACAGCTCCCTGGCCGGCGTTGTAGGCGGCCAAGGTCAGCTTCACGTCGCCTCCGTAGCTCTCCATGAGCTGCTTAAGATGACGAACCCCGGCATCCACGTTTTGTTGCGGATCAAAGGGATTTGCCACTCTTAGCTGGCGCGCCGTCTGCGGCATCAGTTGCATCAACCCCATTGCGCCCTTGCGAGAAACTGCATTGGGATTGAAGTTCGACTCCACCTTGATGACGGCACGCACCAGGTTGGGATCGACGTTGTGTCGCGAGGCCGCCTGGTCAATAGCGGCATCGATATCCTGCGGAGAGAACGCCCTTCCGCGAACAAAGTTCGTAAGAGGCGTGCTTTCACCAGGTTGCTCGCCGAGATAATGGTTCACCTCGGCCGCCGCCGAGCGAGCTGCCCGGACATTGGCGGAAGGAACCCGCTTCCACCGGTGTTCGGTGGTGCTCCAGAACGCCAGCGAACTCCGCCGGACGGGAGTTTCGGAACGCTTGGCGGTAAACGCCGGAAGGGATTCGTTGACATAGACTTTCCGGCCGCTGTCGTCGGTGCTGCTGGTGATCACTGTATTAGCACCGTCGGAACCGGCTTTTGCCTGCACGTATGGCGTTGTGAGTGAAAGGAAGGTCGCGATTACGGGACTAGCCATCAGGGCGAGTTGCAGGTGTTTTCGCATAGCCGGGTGCCAAATCATCACGAAGACGGTCAAAGCGCGACCATCAACGCGACGAATTCCGACGCGGATGAAAAAACTCCGCGCCTACCCACCCGGAACCTGACGGAGAATCCTAAAACCAGAGTATGTCGATTATAGGTGGGCGGGGGGTGGGGAGCAACTTACCAAAGGGATATTGAACCACGGTGGTAATCTTTGCAAGTAGTTGAAAGCAAGTAATGTTACGGGGAGGTAACATGTCGGTGGAGGTTGGGCACCCCGGCCCGTCTGGCGCAGGCTCACTTCTCGAGGAATTCGTGGCGGACCTTAGATTTGGACGGGCGAGGACGCCCGTCCTCCACAAACTTTCCCCGGTGTAGTAGGCTGCCTGTGATTCCCCATGAGCGAACTGGAAACTGCTTCACGTCAAACGCCGGATGCTCTTATGCTTTACGGCTTCTGGTATCGCGCCCTGCCCAGCGGACAGGTCACCCGGAACCGTCTGCACAAGGCCATGCTGCTAGAGACGCCTCTGGTCGTCGGCCGCGATCGCCAGGGAAAGCCATTTGCTTTGCGCGATGCCTGTCCGCACCGGGGTATGCCGCTTTCGTGCGGCTGGTTCGATGGTCAACAGTTGGAGTGCAGCTACCACGGGTGGAAGTTCGACGCTCATACCGGCCAGTGCCAGCTGATTCCTTCGCTGACTTCCGATCAAGAGCTGAAAGTGGACCGCATCTATGCCGGGAGTTACCCCTGCGCGGAGAACGACGACTACGTTTGGGTATTCATTCCCGCGCCGCCTCCGCCTGGAGCAGGTTTCAGCAAAGCAGTGGAGCCGTCCTCTCCCGCGCCGCGGGTTCCGACTCTTGGTGGAAAGTACAAGATTGCGCACCTGACCGCTGACCTGCCATGCAGCGTGGACCACGGGATCATCGGCCTTATGGATCCGGCACACGGACCGTTTGTCCACCAGGCATGGTGGTGGCGCAGCCGGCACAGCATTCATGAGAAGCAAAAGAATTTCGAGCCGATCCCGATGGGCTTCCGCATGAGCGCGCACACGCCCAGTTCGAACAGTGCGCCTTACAAGCTGCTGCGGCTCTACGCGGATGCGGACTCGATCACGACCACCATTGATTTTGTTCTGCCCAACCTACGCCTGGAAACCATCCGGGCAGGCAAGTACTGGTTTTCCAGCTTGACTACCGTGACGCCCATCACGCGCAGCCATTGCCGCATCGACGTGGTGGCCTGCTGGAACATATTTCGCTGGGTGCCCTTCGGTGCGGCGTTGCTGAAGATTGTGTTTGCGAAGTTCGTCGAGCAAGACCGGCAGACGATGGAGAATCAGTCGGAAGGCTTGAAGCACAATCCGCACCTGATGCTGATCGACGACGCGGATCGTCCCGCGAAATGGTATTTCCAGTTGAAGGCGGCGTATCTGGAGTCATGCCGCAATGGCGGACAGATGCGTCATCCCATGGTCGGGCCGGTTACGTTGAAGTGGAGAAGCTAGAGTTTTGGTAGCATCGGCCATTTCGCGGGCGGGGGTGCCCGCGCCACACGAGTCGCGGATCATTCATCTTTCACCAGCCAGTCCATGGCCTCTTCGCGCGTCTTGAAGGTCGGTAATTCTCGCTGGGAAAAATTCTTTATGTGTTCGTAGAACACTCGGGGCAGATTCTCCGTTCCTACCCACGCCGACTTCTTGAGATGAGGCCGGTCGAAAACCGCGCTCTCTTTCAGGCTGGTGATGGCCTCGCGATCGAACTCGGCTCCTGTGAAATCCGCCAGCAGCAGGACGGAGCCGCGCGGCTCAGGCATGACATAGTGGGGAACCACGCGGGAAATCTTCAGCAGCTCAGCGGCCGAGCAGTGTGATACATCCACCAGCAAGATCTGCTTGCCCTGATGCGTGATGAACCGTATGCGGTCATCCATAGTGATCCGACCTCAGTCGCTGGGCCGCAAGACAACAGAGTTCAGGTCTCAACCCGGCAGCGAGCCGACTACGTTATAGCTTCGGTGAGCGCGGCGTCCAGCGATTCAAGGCCCCTCCCCTCACCACACTACCTTGAGTCCCGGGTAAAGGCCAAACTTCTCGTCAGGCGTTACAACAGGAATCTGCTCGGACAGGGCTTGGGCAATGATTTGCCGATCAAAGGGATCGCCGTGGTGGAGTGGCAGCCCGAAAAGCTGGAAGGCATGCTCGGCGGTGTAGGGCAGGGTTCGAATGTCCAAATCCTGAACCGCCTGGCGCACAGTGGCAGCCGACAGTTTCAGTTTGCCCACAGCCGCCTTGATTGCGATTTCCGCCAGAGAAATTGTGCTAAGCTCCAGAACATTTTGAGCGTTCTTCAGGGCGGCGGCCGCACGTTTGCCGAGCCGTTCTGGCGATTCGACCGCATAGATGAGAACTGCCGTGTCCAGAAGCAGACGCACGTTAGAGGCGCCCCGCGAGGAAATCTTCCGCTTCTTCGTCCGTCATGGGCTTCCACCAGTTTGGATCGAGGATTTGAATCTTGCCTTTCAGAGTTCCCAGGGTGCGTTTCTTGCGGGCCGGTTTCTTGGTGCGCACGATGTCCACCACAGGCACACCCCGGCGGCAGATGGTTACCGGCTGGCCGTCTTCGACGGCCTTAATCAATTCCGGCAGCTTGTTCTTGGCGTCGGCCACGCTCACCTGCATGGGACTAGGATAGCTATCTAGGATAGCTATGTCAAAAGGGGACTAGGTCAGCATAGATTCCACCACGCCATAGGCCGCGGCCAGCGCCGCATCCAGGGCTCCGGGATCTTTTCCGCCGGCCTCGGCCAGATCGGGGCGGCCACCGCCTTTGCCGCCGACTTTCTCCGCCACTGGTCCGATGACCTTTCCGGCCTGAATGCGGCCGGTCAAATCTTTGGTGACGCCCACAATGAGCGCGACGTTGCCGTTGTTGGCCGAACCCAGCACGACTACGCCTGAGCCCAGCTTGTCGCGGAGTTGGTCCACCAGCGTGCGCATCTGTGCTCGTTCGAGATTGTCTACGCGGTGGGCGAGCACTTTGACGCCGTGGATATCTTTGATCTTGTCAGTGACCGAGGCGACTGTCGATGACGCTGACTTCATGCGCGCCTGATCCAGTTCGCGCTGCAGGCGCTTGATCTCGGAGTCTTTCTTGTCGAGTTCCAGTTTTAATGCCTCGGCGGGAGAAGCGGCGTCCGAATGCGTAGCGAGGCTGGCTACTACGCTCTCCAGTTCGTGATCTTTTCTGAAGTGATGCAGCGAGCCTTCTCCGGTGACGGCCTCAATGCGCCGAACTCCGGAAGAAACGCTGCCTTCTTTTAGAACTTTAATCAGGCCGATTTCTCCGGTGGCGTTGGTGTGAGTGCCGCCGCAGAGTTCGGTGGAGAAGTCGCCGATCTTGATGACGCGGACCCGGTCGCCGTATTTCTCTCCGAACAGGGCCATCGCTTTGTATTCGTTGATGGCGACATCAATGGGCACGTTCTCGATGACCTCGACCTTCTGGTTGCGGAGAACTTCTTTGTTGATCAGGTTTTCGATGTCCTGAAGCTCTTCATCGGCAACGCTGGTGAAGTGTGAGAAGTCAAAGCGCAGATGGTTGGGAGCAACTAGCGATCCCGCCTGCTTGACGTGCTTGCCCAGAACTTCGCGCAGGCCGGCCTGGAGCAGATGCGTGGCGGTGTGATTGCGCATTGTGGATTCGCGGATTTCTGCATTGACGACGGCTCTGACGATGTCGCTAACCTCAAGGTGTTGTCGGGCTCGAACCTTGTGAAAGCGAACCCCTTGAATAGGCATATAACAGCCCAGCACATCGGCCAGGACGGTATTCCCCTCAGAGTCGTACAGCCAACCGACATCTCCGACTTGACCGCCAGAATCCGCATAAAAGGGCGTGTGATCGAGGATAACTTCCCCTTCCTCACCTGGATGCAATTCGCGTGTCAGCGGTGTGTCAGTCCTAAAAATACCGAGCACGATACAATTCGCAGAACTTGTCTGATGATATCCGTCGAATGTTGATGCTGATAGCTTCTGGTATTCAGGGTTTGCCGTCTGCTTCCCACCGCCCTTCCAAGAAGCCCGAGCGCGTCCCTGCTCGTCCGCCTTCGCGCGGTCGAAGCCGGCTTGGTCAAATACAATTCCGGCGTCGCGGCAGGCGTCTTGAATGAAATCCAGAGGTAGTCCGAACGTCTCGTAAAGGGTGAAAGCTTTGTCACCCGGATAGACTAGCGGAGTCTTGCCGGGATCCGGTCTACCGTGCGGTATTTCCTTGGCTCTGAGAGCGCGGTCGGGTTTTCCTGTTTGCCACAACTCATGCCGCAGCTGGACGCTACCCTCGTCGAATTGACGCGAGCGGTATCGAATCTCTTCCAAGTCGCCTTCCAGCCTATCCAAGCCGATCTCCATCGTGTGATGGAATCTGCGCTCTTCCTCGCTCACGACACGAATCACTTGCCCGCTGGCCGTTAACTCTGGATAGACCTCGGACATCATTTTTTGAACTTCTCGAACCATTTCGTAAAGGACGACAGGCCTTTTTTGCCCCAGAAACCAAGCGTGACGCATCGCGCGACGCATTATCTTGCGCAACACGTATCCCCTGCCCTCGTTGGAGGGGAGCACGCCGTCTGCAATTAGGAAAGCCGTCGCACGCGAATGGTCGGCAATAACGCGCAAGGAAGCTGCGGATTTGTGGCCTGCCGCTTCTGCCGAGCCTTGCTCGGCTGGACGGCCGGGGGCGGCCGTCCCCACGTGAGCATTGGTTGTGCCTGTCAGCTCTGCTGCTCTCTTGATCAGCGGGGTGAACAGATCCGTGTCGTAATTCGAAATCACTCCTTGCAGGACCGCCGCCAGGCGTTCCAGCCCCATGCCGGTATCAATCGACGGCTTCGGCAGCGGGTTCAGCTTGCCGCTGGCGTCGCGGTCGAATTGCATGAAGACCAGGTTCCAGAGTTCGACGTAGCGTCCGCAGTCGCAGCCGAATTTGCAATCGGGGTGGCCCTGGTCGGATGCGGCTGGGCCCATGTCGTAGTGGATTTCGCTACAGGGGCCGCAGGGGCCGGTGTCGCCCATCTGCCAGAAATTGTCTTTCAGGCCGAACTCGAAGATGCGGTCTTTTGCCACTCCCTGTGCGGCCCACAGATCGTAGGCTTCGGCATCGCGGGGGACGCCGCCTTCGCCGTTAAAGATGGTTACGTAGAGCTTGTCTTTCGCGATCCCAAACCACTTGTCCGATGTGATCAGTTCCCAGGCGTAGGCGATGGCGTCTTTCTTGAAGTAGTCGCCGAAAGAAAAATTGCCCAGCATCTCGAAGAACGTGTGGTGACGGTTGGTGAAGCCGACGTTTTCGAGATCGTTATGTTTGCCGCCGGCGCGCACGCATTTTTGCGAGGTCGTGGCGCGTTTATATTCGCGATTTTCCAGGCCGAGGAAGACGTCCTTGAACTGGTTCATCCCCGCGTTGGTGAAGAGCAGCGTGGGATCGTTGGCGGGAACGAGCGACGAGGAATGAACCTCCTTGTGTCCGTGCTGGACGAAATAGTCCAGGAATTTGTGCCGAATTGCAGAACCGGTCAGCATGAGATGTGGTGTGAATGCGACATTTTGATTCTAGCATCCAGTCGAATCGCGAGTCGGCTGCGAACGATGTTCGGCAGTCACAGAAACATGGCTTGGTTTTTCGGTAGGCTTTCAGCCGTCCCTCCGGGACGATTGGAAGGCTCGGCAGAAACTTTGAATGCAACGTCTCCAGATTGGAAACGATCAAGCTTCAGGACGATCCGCTGCGGCACTACTTCTTCAGCAGGCTGGTGTGGCTGGCCACGCACTCCCACTTGCCATCTTCCAAAATCCAAGTATCGGTGAAGCGTCCGAGATGGTCGTAAGGTTTGCCGCTGTAGGAGCCTTTGGTGTGATAGACACCAGTCACCACTCCGGTATTGTGATACAGGTTCACTTTCAGGTCTTGGATGGTGACCAGGCTGGGCTTGAACTTTGGATCTTTGATATCGGCCAGAAACTTCCCCCGCTCGCTGACCTCGCCGTCCCACTCGGTATCCACGAAAGTGTCGGCGATCATGCCCTCCAACGCGCGCTCGTCGCGATTCACTTGGGCGTCGTTCCAAAGGTGCTCAAGCACGACCAGTTTGGTCGCTTGCGGATCGTTTTTATCCCGAGCAGTCTGCGCGAAGGCCCCGAGCGTGAGCAGAAGAAAGCAGAAGATTGGTTTGATCATGTTGACTTGATCATTGTTGACTTGATCATAGCGATTACGGTTCCGTGCGCGGGCACGCAGACGTGCGCGTACGCTGGCAAGAACATAACAGCCCGCAAAAGCTCTCGCCATCCAAAAGCGCACCTGGAAGATTACGAATGTCACCTGCCTTTTTGTGGGCATTGCAGATGCGTTGACTTCGCGAGGGCGCCTGCGCTAGACAAACTGGGCCGGGAGACCCGGCCCCAGTTGGCTGCTCCTAGGGAGCGGCTTCTACTTGAGCATGATTTCCTGCAGCAGTTCGGAACTGATGACTTCGCGGATTTCAGCGCGCTTTTCTGAGAGCTGTTGGGCGGGTTGCTTGCCGCCGATGACTTTGTCACGGAGCATTTCGCCTTTCGCGGTGAGGCCGTCCATGGCGGCGTGGTTCTTGTATTCAATGGCCAGACAGACGTCCCAATCTTCGGGATTGTTTTTGGTCTCCTTGAGGAAGAATTTGTAATCCATGATTGTTCCCTGGCGTTTTTGCTCATCGAGGATGGGTTTGCTGGATTGGCGCAGACTGGTGAGATAGGCGTCCATGGCGGTGGGCTTCACGCGAATCAGCGAGACCCGCCAGACTGGGCCCTCGGTGTAGTGTTCTTGAGCGAAAACTGCAGGGGCGAGCAACAGCAGGAAAGCGACGAGACGGTAAATCGTTTTCATGGTGAGATCTCCTCAAAGTAAGGTTTGGGAAACGGCGAGAAGAATCATACGCCTCGGCGGCGTAGTTTTGTGAGTGAGATAAAGATGTTCACGCGAAAGGTGCCGAGCTTCGCTCGACTGGACAGCCGGGGGCGGCTGTCCCCACGTGGTTTGTGCCCCGCAAGCTTGCTGAAAGCTGACAGCTGATAGCGGCTTTACGGCGCTTCGATCAGCTCCATTTTCCCGTCGCGGGTGCGGTGCAGCACCATGATTTTGCCTTTGGGATCACGGAAGACGAACACATCGCGATCACGGAAGTGCGCTTCCTTGATGGCTTCTTCGAGGGTCATGGGGCGCAGTGCGACGGCATCCTCGGATCGCACCAGGTGAACTTCAGTAGTTCTGGCCACCGCGGGAAACTTGTGCACGACCACGTCAACCGAGGTTTTCTCGGACAGCCCGACGGCAATTCCCAACGTTTCCTGGGGGGCTTCCCCGTTCCATTTCTTGGGACTCGGGGTCTTATGATTGTGGCGTTTCTTGGTGCGCCAACGGGTTTTGTATTTGACCGCCTGCTTCTCGAGATGATCGAGAGCTTCGCCGACGGCAGAGGGCATGTCCCCGGCCTGGGCTAGTCCGACGAGAGGTCCGTTGCGCGGGCTGATGGTGATCTCGGCTTTGTGGCGGCGCTTCTCCACCGCGAGGACGACCTTGGTTTCAAACTTGTCGCCCAGAATCTTGCGGATCTTAGTGAGGCCCGATTCAACGTCCTTGCGGATGGCGGGAGTGACTTCGTAATGCCTGCCGGTGTATTCCACGTTCATGAGCGCCCCTCCTTGGGTCTCGATCTGTGCACTACCTGGGCACTGCATTTGGAACTACTGAAAAACCTTTTTCTTCACGGGGTAAAGCCCTCTGCTTTCAAGGTATTTGTCGCCACCTTGAAAGAGCGGGTGTGCAATCTGTCATAGCGCCCATGCGGGGCTGAATCCTGTTTCGCTCTTTCCCAGCGTTAAAATGCTGGGCTATTGTCACGACGCCCCGCTGGGGCTGATTCTTGCTGCGCCGTTCCCCTTTGAAGTTTTTCATGATCCACAAAATCGCGCGGCCTCCCCGTTTTGTAACGCCTTTTTACTTCTTTACTCTGCGCTGGTGAGTGCTCGGGATGCGCAGATCTTCCCGGTACTTCGCGACCGTGCGACGAGTGACCTGGATGCCTTGCGATTGCAGGATACGGGTGATCTGCTCGTCGGTGAGCGGCCTGGCAGGATCTTCTTCCTCAATGAGCTTTTTGACGCGGCGTTTGAGGATGAGCAACGACGTGTTGCCGCCCTGAGGACCGTTCACGCTTTCGCTGAAGAAGTACCGCAGTTCAAATACGCCCTGGGGAGTGTGGGCATACTTGCTGGCCACGGCGCGGCTGACGGTGGAAGGATGCACGCCGATTTCCTCGGCCACCTCCTTGATCATCATTGGTTTTAACTGGTCGATGCCTTTTTCCAGGAAATCCTGCTGCCGGGCCAGAATGCTGTAGCAAACTTTCACGATCGTATGCTTGCGCTGCTCGATGTTCTTGATGAGCTGAATGGCGCTCTTGTAGCGCTCCTTGACGTAGTTGCGGGTGTCTTTATCGTTGGTGTCCTTGGTGAGCAGACGCTTGTAGGCCGGGTTCAGGCGAAGCTGGGGAACGTCTTCGTCGTTCATGACCACCAGCCACTCGTCTCCGTGCTTCACGAAAGCTACGTCGGGCTCAATGAGGCGAGGCTGGGTTTTGTTGTAACGCAGCCCGGGACGGGGATCGAGCGTGCGAACGTAGTCGAGCGCCTGCTGCACGGCTTCGACGGGACGGGCGAGGGCGCGGGCGATTTCCTTGTATTGTTTGTTCTGGACCGCTCGCAGATGCTGATCCACAATGGCGATGGCGTCGGTGAGGGTCTGCGCGGCGGAATCCCCATTGCCGTTCTTGTGCAACTCGAGTTGCCGCTGGTGGTAGCGCAACTGATACAGAAGGCACTCTCGCAAGTCACGGCATGCGACTCCGGGCGGATCCAGTTGTCTTACGACTTCAATCGCTTCGTGAAGATCGGAAAGACTGAAGCTGGTGGGGAATATGGGACGCGGAGCCGGAGTTGGAGCCGGCGCTGACGCAGGCTGGGCTGCGGTTGGTTCCGGCGCGGTTGCGACTGTGCTGCCGGTCAGTTCCAGGGCTTGCGATTCTTCACTCCAGGCGGAGGCCTCGGGGAAATCGCTGGCCACAACGATTTCTGATTCTGAGGAATCGATTCCGGCCAGGGCAAGATCGGTCGATGCGGACTCGGTCAAACCAGATTCGGTCAAACCAGATTCTGTCAAACCAGATTCTGGTGAGGCGGGCCCGGAGGAATCAAGTTCTGAAGAAGCCAGCTCGGTCGAACTTTGATCGGAGGCACTCAGTTTGGACGAACTTAATTCGGACGCACTTAGGCCGAGGGCGGCGGCTTCCTTGAAAACGCTTTGGACTACGGCGGCATCGGACTCGGGCGGAGCAGGCGGCGCAACTCCCAGCAACTCCTCGTCGCTGGCGATCAGGTAACCATCCTCATTGAGATTGCCGATGATGAGTTCGATGGCTTCCTGCACCTCGGGACGCGTGGAGATGGAACCCAGTTGCCAGACCAGGTGGTCGGTCAGAGTGGCGGGCTTGGAAAGGAAATTCTCGAACGAGGGTCGCTCGATGTCCTCCATTTCACGGGAGCTGCGATAGCCGGGATCGAGGTAGTCCTGGAAGAAAGAGCCGAAATCGATTTCTTCAAATGGATCTTTCTTTTCGGCATCGGCCGCGGCCGTGGGGCTTTCTTCGGTGGGGGCGCGGTCGCGGTTCTCTTCCTGGCGATCAACGTCATCGATCAGGGGAACAGACTCTTCCAGTTCTTCGAGGACCGGGTTCTCCACCATCTCAGCGGTGATCATGTCCCGAAGCTCAAGCTTGTTGAGCGCCAGAACGCTGACCATCTGCACCAGGCCAGGGGTCAGGATCTGTCTCTGCGAGACTTTGAGGCTCAGCTTGTGTTGCAACAACACCATGGTTCGATCCAAATCCTGTCGTTAGTCGTTAGTCGTTGGCAGTTGGTCGCTGATCCGCCAATGACTAACGACCAACGACTAACGACCGATTTCATACCAGCGAGAAGCTCTGGCCCAGGTACACGCGCCGGACTTCGGGATCGCTGCCCAACTGCTCTGGCGTGCCTTGGCGGAAAATCCGCCCTTCGTTAATGATGTACGCGCGGTCGGTGACCGATAGCGTCTCACGCACGTTGTGATCGGTAATGAGCACGCCGATGCCGCTGGCTTTCAGATCACAGATAATCTTCTGCAGGTCGAGCACGGCGATGGGATCAATCCCGGAAAAAGGCTCGTCCAACAGAATAAATGTTGGGCTAATGCACAAGGCGCGAGCGATTTCCACTCGGCGACGTTCTCCTCCGGACAGAGCGTATCCGCGGTTCTGGCGGATGTGCTCCAACCCCAACTGATCGATCAGCTTCTCCATCTTCTCCCGGCGCTCGTGCCAGGAGATGGACTGTGCTTCCAGGACCGCCAGGATGTTCTCCTCGACCGTGAGCTTGCGGAAAACCGAAGCTTCTTGAGGGAGGTAACTGATGCCGTACTGGCGTGCCCGGAGATACATGGGCACATCAGTAATGTCGTCGTCGTCAATTAAGACTCTGCCGGTGTCGGGGGGGATCAGGCCTACGATTGCGTAGAAGGTTGTGGTCTTGCCGGCGCCGTTAGGTCCAAGCAAACCAACTACTTCGCCCTGCTTGACGCGAAGCGTGACACCGTTTACAACCCGGCGACCGCGGTAAGATTTGCCGATTTCGTCGGTGGCCAGTGTACGCATTTATCGTGCCACTCGCGTTTGGGTGACCGTGGGGGATAAATTGTTGCCTTCCACCAGCACCCTATCATCGTGTCTAAAGAAAGTCAACGAAACGCCGGTAATCTTGCCATGTTCGGCATCAAAAATGCTGGGCGGTCCGCCGGTCAAGACAAATTTGTCATCCGAGGCAGTGTAAGTAAGCAGATCGCCGGTGGCGTGACGGCCCGGCTGGGTGATCACAATCTGCTCTGCGGCAACGATCTTGTCCAGTTTGCCCGCCCCGGAAAGAGGTTGGCTAGCGGAACCGCGTGCCTGGAGAAATGCGTCCATCTTCTTGGCCGTGATTGTGACGTCGGCTCCCTTGGCCACGACATCACCCTCGAAGTGCGCCTTGCGCTCGTTGTCGGCGTAGGTGAGGCGAGCGGAAGTGATGACGATTGGGATGGATTTTCCGGTCTTATTTTCTTTTTCTTTTTCTTTTTCTACCGATCGATTTTCTTCTGATCGGTCGGCTTGCACCAAGACCGTCGAGACGGTTTGGGGCATGACCGAGCCGTCCTTGGGCGACCCAGGGGCGACCGATCCCCCGGCAACCATGGAACGGTGGTTGCGGTCGAATTCAATTGACTGGGCTTCGACCACGTTTGCGTCCTGCCAGAGCCGGGCATCACCGGTGTAGAGAGCGATTGCCGAAGTACCATGGACACCCATGAAGCGAGCGGTAACGTGGATGGGGCTGGACGAAGACAGAAGCGCTCCGCCAGGCTGCGGCTTCAGGTCGCTGTAGGTAGTTTTGACGTCGCCTTCGGCGAAGGCGTCTCCGGTGGCGCGATTCAGGCGCATGCTACCCGCCGTCGTGGCCATGCCGCCGTCGGCGACACGCACAGAGCCGGTGAGTATCAATACTTGATCGGCTGGAGTGTAGCGGGCGCGGTCGCCCCAGGCTTTGCGCTCTCCGTCGACGTAGGTGACGCTTCCCTGCTGCACGAGGGATTGGATGCCGCTGCCGGGTTGGAAAGTCGCGTCGAGGACTCGACTAGTGCTGATGCGATTAGGCTGCCCGGGATTCTGGCTGACGATGCGGGCGTCGGGCGCACCATGAACTGACGTGAACTGTCCGGAGCCGTCAAAGCGCGCTTCAAACTTCGCCGCCGTAACCAGAGTTTGTTGTCCGCCACCGCGAGAGCGACGAATGGCGATCTGCGCCTCGCCGGAGGTCTCGGCTCGCTCGGGGCGGCCTCCCTTGGCCAAGAAAAAGTCCGCCCTCGGCGCAGTCAGTTCCAGATCCTGCGCGCTGGCTGAACTGTTGGCGGGATTCTGATGCTGGAGCAACTTCACGTTGTCTTCGGCGTGTACTTTGGTCAAGAGATTCTTGCCTTTTTTTCGAGAAGAATGGTTCCCAGAGAATTCGAGGACGACCCGGCCTGCGTTGCCTTCCATCGGTTGCGCGCCCGCGACCTGGGCTCGGACGTCTCCGGAGAAAACGGCGGTCTGCAGCATGTCATGCTGCTTTGCCATGATGAGTTCGAGTTGCTCGGATCGGGCTTCTGTCGGCTGCGAACTCTCCGCTTTAACGAGCACATTTCCACGAGCTAGAACGCGGTCCAGAGTGTTGTCGGGACGCAGAAAAAGTGTGGCCTCGTCGGCGTCGCATTGTCGAGCGCCGTTCTGCAGGCGCGGGTGATCGAGCACAACCTGGTGCGGGTCCTTGGTGATGGTTGCCCGGACTGCGGTTATGGCTGCCGCCGCAGCGCCGGTGAATGCAAGGTTTACTTGCGATTGCAGTGTGAGCACATTAGTCTTGGCCGCATAGTTCACACCCACGGCAGATCCGCTGCCTTGAGGAAGACCAAAGTCGACTCTCTCCCTGGTGTGTGCGTCGCCGGTCTTCTGGTTGAACACCAAGCCGCTGGTCTCAAGGTGGATGGGATTCTTGAGCTCCTTGGGCGGGGACTGGTCGGGATTCAGCAGGCCTTGCGGGTTCGCCCCCAGATCAATCTGAACTTTTCCTTTGGCGGTGACGTCTCCGGATTGCTGGTCGTATTCGAAATCGGTGCCACGGATCTGGTCGAAGCGGCTGGAATCGCTCCCGTAGAGCGTGATTCGCACATCGTGCAACTCGGCGTGTCCGCCCTGCTTGAATTGCACTGCCTTGCTGGCTTGGATGGTGAACAGGGTGCGTCCTTGTTCAGATTTGGAGACGGTGAAACCGGTCGCACTTTGCTTGATTTCGAGGCCGATCTTTTCCGGGATCTGTTTCAGGGCGTTCTGAACGCGATGGCGGGCATAGAAATATACGCCTGCGACGAGCAGCACAGCGGCGATGATGGCGCCGGCAAACCAGCGGCGCAGGCGGGATAGATGAGCAGGCATCTGGAGATAAGTGTACTTCAGGCTTCGGGCTTCAGGCTTGGGGCTTCGGGTAAAGACAGTGGATGGCACGTCATTTCGGGTGTAAGATACGCGACCAGAATTAGAACTCACGGCCGACGCTTGGGCAATCCAACTCGAACCGGAGGATCCGATGAGCCCGGACATTCCCTACAGCGCTGCGCAGGACGATCTTTTCCCCAAACCGCAGTCCGATGCAGCTCTGTGCGCGGAGATGGCGCGGTTGGCATATTGCAGGATGGAACCTGATTTTGGTTTCGACCGCGAACGTATCCAGGAGATTCTGAAGCGCGTGGATTTCACGAATTGTCATTTCTTCGAGAGCCTGGGAACGACGCGAGGCGAGGGAGTCCACGGTTTTCTGGCGCTGCGGGAGAACGACAAGCTGGCGGTGGCTGCTTTTCGGGGAACCGACGCCAAGGATATCAGCGATGTGGCGTACGACGTAGACTTTCGGCTCGTCCAGTGGCCGAAAGGAGGCGAAGTGCATGAAGGCTTCGCCCATGCTCTAGGAAAGCTCCAACCAACCCTTGAGCCGGTGCTCAAGGACGTTGAGGCGTACAGAAAGCTGGTTACAGGCCACAGTCTTGGTGCGGCCATGGCGACATTGCAGGCGAGTTTATACACGCCAGATTCTTTCTATACGTTCGGTTGTCCGCGTGTGGGCGACGCCGAGTTTGTCGCCACGCTACGCGATACGAAGAGTTATCGCTACGTGGATTGCTGCGACCTGGTCGCTCGCATTCCGCCAGAAATCGGCTACCGTCACGTTGGAGAACCGTACTACATCGACCGCAGCCGCCAGGTGAGGTTCGCTCCCCAGACGCCTTGGGTCTGGTGGGACCGATTCCGCGCTGAAGTGGACTATCTGACAACGGCGGCGCTGAAGCTCGGTAACGTGGGAGTTCGCAGTCTCGCTGACCACGCGCCGATCAACTATGTTTGGCCGGTGAAGGCAAGCCAACCCTAGGCAGTCGTGGAGCACAGTTGCTAGTTCTCAGTTGTCAGTTGGGTTGGGGACGACGGCCCGCCTCGAACTTATGTCAGCCTGCTGCGGACTCTTGAAGTCGCGCAGCGAGAGTTCTAATCCTCCGAACTCGGGGTGGTCGTTGTGATCGAGGGTGAAGGCGATATCTAGAGCGTCGCCGGGGAGCAGTTCTGCTCGCTGGATGCGCTCGGCCATGCGCCAGCCCAGGGCATTGTAGATAACCGGCTTTCGCCAGCCACCATTCGAACTCTCGCGCTGCGCACTGGCGTGGAGACGCGGCAAGACGGCTGAATCAGGATGACATCGAGGTGTGGTCAGCACGGCAACGTCGCTGAGTTCGTGGTTCGAGCCGGCAACTGGCTGCGAAGAGAGTCTCAGTTTCACGTGCTTCTCTTTCATCACGCGAGGCGGAGCCATCAAACGCAGGCTGCGAGCCGCAAAGACTGGTTCCGGATTGCCCATGCCGAAGGGTTCGAGTCGCCGCAAGGCTTGAAACAAATCGTGCGTGATCTGCTCGAATGGGAGTTCGGCATCGAGATCGAGGATGGGTTCGAAGTCCACAAGCGTCAGACGCGCGCGGGCGTACCCATCAAGATGTGTGCACAGTTCTGGTATGTTCGCAGCCGGCATGGAGAAACCGACGGCGTGCGCGTGTCCGCCAAAACGGGTGAACAATGGGGCGCAAGATTCGAGCGCGTTTAGCAGGTGAAAGGCGCGGATGGACCGGCCCGAGCCGTGGGCCTCGTCGCCATTGCGGGAAATCACCAACGTCGGACGGCAATAGCGCTCGACTACGCGCGTCGCGGTGATGCCGATCACTCCGCGATGCCATCCATCGCCGTCGATCACCAGGCAGAAGGAGTCCAGCAGCGCGGGTTCCTGCTCCAATCGCGAATGGATAGCATCGAGAATTCTGCGTTCTTCTGCTTGACGATCGGCATTGAGCTGGTCGAGCTTGTTGGCAATCTCGCGGGCGCGCACTGCGTCTTTCACGCTGAAGAGTTCGATTACGTCGCGGGCAACATCCATGCGGCCGGCGGCGTTGATCCGGGGCGCAATGCGAAACCCGACTTCGCCCGAGGTTAGTGGACGCCCGCCGACCTGTGCGACTTCCAGCAACGCCTTGAGCCCGGGATTTACCGCCGAGCGCAAGGCTTCGAGCCCAAGCTTGGCGAATACGCGGTTCTCTCCGGTCAAGGGCACGGCGTCGGCGATGGTGGCGATGGCGACCACTTTCATGAATGACTTCAGCAGCGGAGCCTGATCTCTGTGGGCGAGGCGGCGCTCCATCAAAGCCTGCGCGAGTTTGAAGGCAACACCGGCGCCGCACAGCGCTTTGCAGGGATATTCGCAGCCCGGTTGGTTGGGATTCAGTACAGCCAGCGCAGTGGGCATGCCGTCCTTGCCGGGGAGATGGTGGTCGGTGACGATGAGGTCCACGCCGAGGCTTCTTGCGGTCTCTGCGGCTGCGAAGGCACGAATGCCCGTATCCACGCTGATGATGAGATGAATGCCCGCGGCCGCGGCGCGCTCGATCACGTCACCCCTGAGGTCGTAGCCTTCCTTGATGCGGTGGGGAACGTGGAAGTCGGCAGAACCGCCGCATAGTTCTATAGCGGTTTTGAGGATGACGATCGCGGTGGTGCCATCTACGTCGTAATCGCCGTAGATCAGGATGCCTTCCTTGCGCTCGATGGCCGCATCGAGGCGGTCGACAGCGGCTTGCATTCCAGACATTAAGTAGGGTGAGTGCAGATGGGCTAGGGACGGCGTGAGGAAGCGTTCCGCAGTTTCGGGGTCGTCGATTCCACGCATGACAAGAAGACGAGCGAGAGTCGAGGCGAGCTGCGGATCTTTGAGGCTGAGGCTGGCATTTGCAAATAATGCCGTGGCCAAGAGTTTGATCTGGACTGCATCGGCAGTTTTGGAAACCCATTTCATTTCGTGATCCAGATTTGCTGGGAAGGATGATTTTACTCGCAGCGAGGGATTCGGATCGCGCCTTATCGCTCACGGAAAGAGAGAATGGCCTTATCCCTCTTAAGAAGTGCCTTGAAAAAGACTCCCTTCCGTGAGGCTTGGCCGCTACGATAGCTTGAGAATCTAAACTTGGCGCAACGCAAACCATCATTCTTACAAAAACTGGCGACGGCGCTGCTCGCGATTGGCGTCGGCCTTATCATTCTGGCGACGGTGTTTGGAGACCCGTGGACCTCGGACAGTTTTTGGGACCCGATTCGCGCCGGTGCCCGCGTAGTGGGAGCGATTGCTATCGTTGCCGGGGTCCTCGGCTGGTTGTATTTAGCCGTCCCGCGGATCTGTTCTGATGCCGGCAAACTCTGGAGGCGCAGTAAAGTTGTCGGCGTTGTAACTCTGGCGCTTCTCATTCTGCTGGCCGCCGAGTTGGTTCGCTTCAACCTCCTTCGAATTGAGGGCGCCCCTCTTTTCTTTGGAATCTTTCTCGCGATCATTGTCCTGTTAGGCTGCAAAATCCTGTTGGAGATCGCTCTTTCAATTACCAACTTTCTTGAGCCCAAGGCTCGCGGAGCCGACGGAAGGCGCGACGGCTCGTCCGCCCCACGGCATTGATGCGGCGTGGCTGCCGAACTTGCTCGGCTCGGCCTGGACGGGTCGAAGACCCGTCCCCACACTTAATAGGGCTTGTCGTCGTCCTGGTCGGGTTCGTCGATAGAAAAGCCGGCGAAATCATCGGCCATTTCGAGGATGCTTTGATAACGCTCGTACCACGGCGTGGAAGCTTCGTAAACCATCATCACGCCATGTTGGGCGAAGCCGAGTTGCACAAAACCGGTCTTGCCGATGTAGGTGCGCAGCCAGCGAGCATCCTCCAACTCCTCATCGCTGGTGAATTCCGCCATACTCAGGCGCTGGATCATGGCATCGAGCTCATCCCGCTCGAGCCGCCACGAGTCCATGGTAAGGAATGGCGCGGCCGCAGCTTTGGCGAGTTCGACGAAATCTTTCCAGCTGTCGGGATTGTCTTGCGACTTCCAGGTAACGCTCTGCACTTGTTCGTAATCGACGAAGCCGGGAAACCGGAGCATGCCGTGGCCTTCGATGAAGGCGACCATGTCATCCTTGAGGCTGCTCAGATCGTCGGGGGCAGGAGACATAAAGGGGGCTCTGGATAAATTCATTGTATCCCCGAATGCGGGGGAGAGAGCAAATGGAGGGAAGCCGTCAGCACTCAGCAGTCAGCAATCCCGCACTCTGCCCGGTGGCGTCTCAAACATTCGGGGCCGACTGCTGATGGCTGAGTGCTGAATGCTCCTGTGCTACACTATTTGTTTCACGACGAACCCCCGATCCGCACCATGCTTCTTTCCAAAGAATATGTGGGCTATTTGGCCCGCGAAGTCACGAAAAAACTGATTGCAGGCAAGTTCATCGAGACTAAGGCTGCGGCTGCCGTCACGGAGAAAGTGCATGCGGCAATCCTCGATGAATTCTCGCTCGAGGATCGCATCAATGACGAAGTGCGCGTGATTTTGGAAGCCTATTCCGCCGAAATGCAGAAGACCGGCGCCAATTACCAGGAAATGTTTCGCAAAGTGAAGAACGAACTGGTGCGCAAGTACAAGGCGGTGTTGTGAGAGTGAGCCGTGACAAAGTGAATAAGGTGGCGCACGTGGTCACGGACGCGCTGGCCGAAATGGATGAGTTGGATTTTGTCGAGGATCGGAACACGATCCGGCTGGAAGTGCGCAAGATTATGGAAGACGTGCTGAACCAGGAAGAAAAGATCGATCAGGCAGCGCGGCACAAGATCGAGAATCAGAAGCGGACCATCCTGGAGGGCAGCCAGGAATGGGACATTCTGTACCGCAAGTACTACAACGAAGAAGTTAAGAAGCTGGGAATGTAAGGTTCCATCAAGCCCCTAATGCAGCGCTGAGGCACTGCTCCACCGAAAGCCTGAGATTCCCTAAAAAAAGCCCCGCGCCGGAACGCGGGGCTTAGTCCAACCGTCAACAAATCTACGCTGCAATGCGGGCGCGGATATGTTGCACGCGCATGCGATATTCCTCGGCCCGCTTGTTGATTTCCTTGTGCGGGTGGCTTGCCACCCATTGCTGACGTGGGGTACGCCGGCGCTCACGCCGGCTGCCAACGTTGCCCCGGCTCAGCGTCTCGGTAGGTTTTTTCTCCGCTGTTTGCTGCTGCCATCCGCTGCCGGAGTTCACATCGAACACACCGATGTAGCCGCCAGCAAGCAGTTGCAGCGGGTTCTGGATCTGTTTGGTCTGGTCAAACTGGGTCGAGCCTGCCGCCCGGAAACTTTCGAACCAGGACGGAAACACGAAATCCGAAACCAGGACGTTGCCGATCTGATAGCCGAATTTTTCGGATTCACACGCGTCGCACACTTCATAGGCGTAAAGGATCCCCGTACTCTGGTCGTTCTGCACAAACACGGTCAGGTTGATATTTGGGTCGCCCAGCATCTCGAGCAACTCGTGGCTGGCGGTCCCCGACCATTGCATGCCGTTTTTCAAATCGGTGCCGGCGAACACCTTGCCCAAGGGGAGCCCGTCCGGGGTAATGTCGTGATAGCCCAAAGCGCCCGCCTGATCGGAGTCGTCGAGGATGCTTAACCACCAGGTACTGGCGGGAGGCGCGGTACCGGCGGGAATGAAGGTGAGTTGAGCGCCGACTCCCCAAGCGGGGAGGAAGTCATTGGTGACTTGCTTTTGCAGTGCGTCCACGACAGGGCGAACATCATCATCCGTCACCACCGTGCTCGCGTTGATCACTGAAATTTGAATTGGAACTAACTGAGGCATGAGCTTCTCCTTTGCTGGAACAGATTCGGAGAACGCGCAAATGGAAGTTGCGTGACTCTATGTCTGGGAAGCTAATCCTCTCCCCGGCAGGAACGCAAGCAATTTAAGCGGGAAGCGGATACCCTATTCCCACTTTGGGCAAAGATGCCACCCTGACCCAAGAAGCAGAAGCTCGACCTTGGCGAGCGCCCGCCTTCTCCGTACCTTCCTATAGTGCTATCCGCGATCCGGCCGTTTCAAAAAAAATGAGGATTTCGGCGCTCTGTAGCAGTAACATGGTCACGGTTCCAGGTGACGCGGACCACAGCGGAAATCAGGAAGCAGGTCCTAAACGGAGCGTTGGCCAAGTGTTATGGCGTGTGCAATGTTCCAAAGAGTAAATTCTGAAAGCCTTTCTTACATTGGAGGACAATCCCATGAGCGTAATGACACCGTCCGGAATCAAGAATCCGGGCGACTACATTGAAGACGTAATGACTACGGTTAAAGCGAAAAACGTGGCGGAGCCTGAGTTCCATCAAGCAGTCCACGAAGTATTCGATTCTCTACGGCTGGTTTTGCAGAAGCATCCGGAATACCGGTCTTCGAAGATTCTGGAGCGCATCACCGAGCCCGAGCGCGTCATCATGTTTCGCGTGCCCTGGTTTGACGATCAGGGGAATATTCAGATCAATCGCGGCTTTCGCATCGAAATGAACAGCGCCATCGGCCCTTATAAAGGCGGGCTGCGTTTTCATCCCTCGGTCAATCTCGGCATTTTGAAGTTCCTGGCCTTTGAGCAGGTGTTCAAGAACTCGTTGACCACGCTGCCCATGGGCGGGGGCAAAGGCGGATCGGATTTCGATCCCAAGGGAAAGAGTGATAACGAAGTCATGCGCTTCTGCCAGAGCTTCATGACCGAACTGTCGCGGCACATTGGTCCGGACACCGACGTTCCGGCGGGCGATATTGGAGTTGGCGGGCGGGAAATCGGCTTCATGTTTGGCCAGTACAAGCGTCTGCGCAATGAGTTCACGGGCGTGCTGACCGGCAAGGGCCTGAACTGGGGCGGATCGCTGATCCGCCCGGAAGCCACGGGCTACGGCTGCGTGTATTTCGCGGCGGAAATGTTGAAGTCGCGCAAGGACACGCTCGAAGGCAAGCTCTGCCTGGTCTCGGGCAGCGGCAATGTTTCTCAATACACGGTCGAGAAGCTGCTTGATCTGGGAGCGAAGCCGCTCACGTTTTCCGATTCGGACGGTGTAGTTTACGATCCGGATGGGATCGACCGCGAGAAGCTGGCTTGGGTGATGGAGCTGAAGAACGTTCGCCGCGGACGCATCCGTGAATACGGCGAGAAGTTCAAGAAGGCAATCTTCATGCCCACCGACATCAAGCTGGAACATAGTCCGCTGTGGAACATCAAGGCGGACTGCGCGTTCCCAAGCGCCACGCAAAATGAGATCAAGGCGAAAGACGCCGCGAACCTCATCAAGAATGCCTGCAAGCTGGTGGCCGAGGGCGCGAACATGCCCAGCACGCTCGAAGCAACCAAGATGTTCCTGGATGCCAAGATTCTCTACGGACCGGCCAAGGCTGCGAATGCCGGCGGCGTAGCGACCTCTGGCCTCGAGATGGCCCAGAACAGCGCACGGCTGAGCTGGACCCGCGAGGAAGTGGACGATCGGCTGCACAAAATCATGATTGCCATCCACAAGAACTGCTTCGAGACGGCCGAGAAATACGGCACGCCGGGTAATCTGGTGAACGGCGCCAACATCGGCGGCTTCCTGAAGGTCGCCAATGCCATGCTGGACCAGGGTTTGGTGTAGGAGTGTGGCGCGGGCGCCCTCGCCCGCGTTAGTGTAGAGACGTTGCTCGCAACGTCTCGCGTGGCTATGATGCGGGGTGGACAAGGTCTGCCCCGGTTTTCTCCTGCCTAGAATCGATCTCACTCTATAATTACAAAGTCGCTCGGGAGGGAATGTGATGCGGCACTATCTCAGTTTTGCTATCGTCTTCTGCGCTGTTGCTTCCACGTGTGACGCTCAATTTGCGCCGTGCAAGGTCAGCAAGCCGTCCACCGTTGAGCAACGTGATGGAATTACCGAGTTAAAGGTTAGCTTTCTGGAACCCTCTGGAGAACGGGAAGCGCACATCTTTCTGCCCGATAGCGATGCGCCAGTCCCTGGTATAGTTTTCTCCCATTCAGCAATACACGGCGTGAATACTCGTGTCGACCTGCTGCGGTTTGCTCGTGGACTCGCTCTCGCCGGTGCAGCGTCCATCGTTCTTGACGGAAGCATCGAGTGGGAGAGACCAAATGACGATTCGAAACAGGCTTACCACCTGACCGCATGTGCAGGCCATTGGCTGCTCGAAAACGTGAGTGTGGATCGGCAACGGCTTGCCCAAGCTGGGCCGGGCGCATGGTCCGGAAGCAATGGTGGTTATTGCCTTGAGGGAGAGTCGCCTTGCTACCACTCCCACCTTTGGCTCAACTTCGGACTAATCTCAAACGCTGAATTCCGCAACACTGAGAGAATGCTAACGGCGGAGGGACGATTACACATGGCTCAGTGGACGCAACGTCACCTCAAACTAAAGGAAATCAATCCCGGGTGGTTGGAGCCTGGATTACCGCACGGCGAGCATTGACTCACGATGTGTCAGCGTGGCTCGCGAAACTAGCGGAACAACCGTGACCGAGCAATGCCCGTAGCCCACCAACCCGACCCCATCGTCGACGCCGAGCGACTCTTCGAGGGCTTCGAGAACCTGATGCCCTTCCGGGTGCAGGATATTCTGCTGGTGTCCAGCCTTTACGACTCTTTCATTCTTCGCGAGGACGGGCGGCTGAATGAGTTGCTGATCGGGGAATCCCTCGAACTCGAGCAGCAGCAGATTCCCGGGATCACCCACGTTTCAAGCTGCGCTGCAGCGCTGGCGCTGGCGCGATCTCAGCCACGATTTAATCTGATCGTCACCAACCTCGAAGTCGAAGACATGGACGCCGCGCAGTTGGCGCGCGAGGTCAAAGCGGCGGGGCTAGACGTGCCCGTGGTCGTCCTTGCATATGACTACCGCGAGATCAAGAATTTCGTCGCTCGCAACCCCGTTACCGACTTGCAGCAGATATTCCTGTGGCAGGGCAACGTCCGCATTCTGATTTCAATCGTCAAGTACATTGAGGATAAGCGCAACGTCGAGCACGACACCCGCGCCCTCGGCGTGCCGGTGATCCTGGTGGTGGAAGACAATATTCGCTACTATTCGTCGTTTCTTCCCACGATCTATACCGAGCTTATTACCCAGTCCCGCCGCCTGCTCAGCGAAGGATTGAATGTCGCGCATAAGCTGGTCCGAATGCGGGCGCGGCCCAAGATTCTGCTGGCGTCGAACTACGAAGATGCGGCGCAGCAGGTGATGAAGTATCGCGAGTATTTGCTGGGGGTGGTATCGGATGTGGAATTTCCCCGCGCTGGCGAGTTGAGCGCAGACGCTGGCTTCGAACTGGCTCGCATGGTTCGCGAAGAGGTGCCGGATGTTCCCATCGTCCTGCAGTCGAGCCGAACCGAATTCAGGGCGCGCGCGCATGCTGAGGGATACTCGTTTCTGCGAAAGCGCTCACCTACTTTGTTGCGGGATCTGCGGCGTTTCCTTACCGAGCAGTTCGGGTTCGGAGACTTCGCGTTCCGTCTGCCTAACGGCGACGAGGTGGCGCGGGCGACTGATTTGAACGAACTCGAGGCACGGCTTGGCGAAGTTCCGGCGGAGAGCATCGCGTACCACAGCGAGAGGAACCATTTCTCGCGCTGGCTGCGGGCGAGGACCGAGTTCGCGCTGGCGCAGAAACTCAGGCCTCGGAAAGTCTCCGATTTCGCCACGCTCGAAGACTTGCGGCGCGATTTGATCGACTCCATCGCCGAGTATCGCAGCGAGCAAAGCCAGGTTTTGATCGGCGATTTCAATGCGTCCACTTTCAAATCAACCGACGCCTTCTTTCTGCGGATTGGCGGCGGTTCGTTAGGCGGAAAAGCGCGAGGGCTGGCTTTCATCCGCCACCTGCTGCACAAGTATCAGACGGCGCGCCGCTTCGCCGAGGTCCGCATCGCGGTGCCGCCCAGCGTGGTGCTGGCGACGGATGTGTTCGACCGCTTCCTCAGCGAGAACAATCTGCTCGACTTCGCCATCAACAGCAACGACGATGCCGAAACTCTGCGGCGCTTCCTGGAGGCATCGCTCCCCGCCTCGCTTCGCGACGATCTGCTGGCTTTTCTGGCGGAGGTCCATTACCCGTTGGCGGTGCGTTCTTCCAGCTTGCTCGAGGATTCGCAGTACCAGCCCTTTACCGGTGTGTACGAAACTTTCATGCTGGCCAATCAACATCCCGATCTGTCGGTACGTCTGGAGCAGTTGATGGAGGCGATCAAGCGCGTCTACGCTTCGACCTTCAGTCAGCATGCCAAGGGGTATGTGCGGGCCACGCCCTACCGGTTGGAAGAAGAGAAGATGGCGGTCATTTTGCAACAGGTCGTGGGCACGATCCATGCTGCTAAAGATCATGCTTCTCATGGCGGGCAGCGGTTCTATCCCGATTTCTCCGGGGTAGTGCGATCGCACAATTTCTATCCGGTTCCGCCGATGAGTTATGGCGATGGAATCGCGGCGGTGGCGTTAGGCCTGGGGCGGGCAGTTGTGGATGGTGGGAAATGCCTGACGTTCTGTCCGCGCTATCCTCGAAACATTGTGCAGTTTTCGTCGGTGGAAGATATTTTGGCAAACTCGCAGACGGAGTTCTGGGCGATGAAGCTTGATCAAACGGAGCGCCGCCGGAACGACGACGATCCCGTGTCCGATCCGCTGCTGGAACTTCGAGAAGCCCGATTCGGTCTGGACGTGGCGGAGAGCGATGGAACCTTGAACAACCTGGGATCGACGTACTCCGTCGACAACCATGTCATCTCTGACGGGCTGAGCCGGCCCGGTACCCGCATCGTGAGCTTCGCTCCAATTCTCAAGCACGGAGTGTTTCCGCTGGCCTCGATTCTTGAACAGCTGATAAGAATCGGCGACGAGGCGTTCGGGCGGCCCGTGGAAGTAGAGTTTGCGGTGCGCCTGCCGCAGACACCGCAGGAAACGGCCGAGTTTGGTTTCCTGCAAATACGTCCGCTGGTGCTTTCGCGGGAAGGTGAAGAGTTGCGGATGGAAGATGTGAATCCTGACCGGCTCGTCTGCCACAGCTCCAAGGTGCTGGGCAATGGGCGCATCCGGGATCTGCGCGACGTCGTGGTGGTCGACTTTCATCGCTTCGAGCGGGCCCGAAGTCAGGAGGTAGCCGAAGGGGTGGCCCACCTCAATGCGAAGCTGAATGAAAGTGGAACGCCGTATCTGTTGATCGGAGTGGGCCGCTGGGGATCGAATGATCCCTGGCTCGGAATCCCGGTGGAGTGGGACGAGATTTCAGGCGCCCGCGTGATCGTGGAGGCGGGATTCCGCGACTTCCGCGTGACCCCGTCGCAAGGCAGCCATTTCTTCCAGAACCTCACAGCATTTCAAGTTGGATATTTCACGGTCAATCCGGATGCCGGAGAAGGCTTTGTGGACTGGCAGTGGCTTGGCGCGATGGCGGCGGTCGAAGAACAGGGGTGTGTGCGGCACTTGCATTTTGACGCGCCGCTGGTCGTGGTGATGAATGGGAAGACCAGTCGGGGAATGGTGTTCAAGCCGGAAGGGGCATAGCTAGGTATCCCCTCCATAAGTGCTTTGGAAGGGATATCTCACGAAGACTGTAATCCCGCTCCTGCACGCGGGGACACGCCGCCTACATTTGAAGGCGGATGATTTTCGGAATCGGGTGTGGGTCAATTGAACCAGATCAGCCAAATCGCGGCGCTGGTAAAGCAGACAGCTCACCAGGCAGGGTTTGAACTGGCTGGGATTGCTCCGGTCCGCGACCTGCCTGAACTGGATCACTTTCCGGATTGGATCGAAGCGGGATATGCCGGAGAGATGAAATACATGGAGGCACGCGACAAGGCTGGACAGCTCAAGCGGGCTTCGCTTCGGTCGGCCGCTCCGTGGGCGCGGAGCGTGATCGTGTGTGCGATTAATTACAACACGGCGAATCCGTACTCCACCCAGGTCGGCGATTCCGAGCGGGGATGGATTTCGCGATACGCGTGGAGCCGCGAGGATTATCACGAGGCGGTGATGCGGCGGCTGCGCGTCGTGGAAGACCAACTTCGAAACGAGGTCGGCGAGCGAGGGCAGAATGAGACAGTGTCACAACTAAACTGCGATCGCAAATCTGGATTGGATCTCCAGAAACAGCCGCGAAGCGGCGCAAGAATGCAGCCCACGGCGGGAGCCGTGGGTAATAAGCATGAAACCGCCGAGCCCCAGCGGGGCGAAAGACTAATTGCGACCCAGTCTCGGGATGCCATGGCGACAGCGACCGAGCCGCCGGCGCTACAAACCCATTGCTACGTGGACACTGGGCCTCTGGTTGAACGCGTCTACGCCAAGTATGCCGGCGTTGGATGGATTGGGAAGAATACCTGCATCCTGAATCAGAAGATGGGGTCGTGGTTGTTCCTGGGTGTGATTCTGACTTCGCTCGAACTCGAACCTGATCTGCCCGCGCCGGATCGCTGCGGCAGTTGCACCCGCTGTATCGATGCCTGTCCCACGGACGCGCTGATCGCGCCCTATCAACTCGATTCCAATAAGTGCATCTCGTATTTGACGATTGAGAAGCGCGGCGCAATTCCAGAAGACATGCGGGAAGGCATGGGACGGCACGTGTTCGGATGCGACATCTGCCAGGATGTTTGTCCGTGGAATCGCAAAGCGCCGGCGACTAGCGCAGCGGAATTTCAATCGCGGGAAGGACTGGTCAATCCGGCGCTGGACTGGCTGGCCGAAATGAGTGCGGAAGAATTCCTGGAGAAGTTTCGCGGCTCTCCCATTCGCCGCACCAAGCGCACCGGTCTGCGGCGCAACGCGGCCATCGCAGTGGGTAACAGCGGGGATCCGAGGTTCTTGCCCGTCCTGAAGAAGTTGGTGGCGGACGAGGATTCAATTGTAGCCCAGAGCGCGAAGTGGGCCGTAGAAAAGCTTTCTAGGCCCGCGGCTTCTAGTTCTGAGTCGTACGCCGAAAAATCTTAAAACGAGGAGGACCCCGGGGTTTAGGCAAAGAACGCTGCAGAAAGCCTTGTCTGGGAAATCAGAAAACTTTCGGCGTTCGCGGCGGTGAAAGGCTAATCTTAGCCCGTAACGTCCTGTCCAGCAGTTGCTGGTGTAATGGCGATTTTTCGCCAACAATGTTTTCTCTTGGTGGCCAACCCTTTGGGCGCAGCGGCCCCGCCCGGTCGGTTTCGCATAACCTTTCATTTGAGGTGCGCATGGCTGGTATCCTAAACATTTCGTCGGGCCATGCACACCCTAACAAAGCGAATACGGATGCGGCTCCTGTGGATCGCGGGCCTGATCATCGTGTTCCAGTTCTTGATGATAGCAGCCCTCAAGAGCGGTGACTCGTTTCCAGAACTTAGGGCGATCGCCTTTCTCGCATCTGGACCACTGTTGGTTCTTTCACTTGTCGTCCTTGTATCGACTGTTTGGCGTGAGGTGCACATCAACGGCTTGGCTAAGATGGAGGCTTGGTGGTGGCTGTCGGCCCCGTATTCAGTGGCGTTGCCGTTATCCGTGCTTGTGCTTCAAGTGCAGCGCGAATTTGGACATCCGCTCGCTTCGCTTGTTCTTCTTTGTATGATAACGACCCTATCTTCGGCCACGTGGATGATGGCAACGATCTATCAATTGACATTCTCTCAAACGCGAAATTTCGGTATCAAAGAGGCGGCTATGTTGCTTGTCGTTATGTCGGAAGGACTTTTGTGGGCTGCGATGAGATAGAACGTTGGCGCTAATTTCGCTTCCACGGAGGAAGGTGGAACTAAGTGTTGACGACCGCGCTGGCTGCCGAATCGGACAGAATTTCACAATTGATGTAATCAGGCGATAGCACTCAAAACCCCATCGCAGAGTCAATGAGTGCAATCGCGATTTATCGCCAGTTGAGACGATTGCCTGGCAGTTGGCGGCTTGGATTACTTCCTGTTTGCCGACCACACATCCGGAATGTGCCCGGCGCGAACGTGTAGCTCGTTATTCGCTCGCGTGAGTGCTATTCTTGGGCCGCGCGGTACGGCAGTCTATGCGGGTTGGCCTAAGAGGACTCAGGCCGCATTGGAGGTGTGCAGTGACTGTCCGGCTGGAACATGCAAGCCTCTGTGTGCGCGACATCGAGGGGATGATCCAAATGGCACACGATGGGTGCACATAGGAACCGATGAAGGCCTAGTTTGACGGGAGCTGCGATGATTCGTTCTCGTTATATCGCCCAATGAGTTTCGCGACATAGCATGCAGCGTCAAAATTGTTTTCGACGTGTTTTCGGCCGGCTGCACCCATGAGTTGTGCTCGTTGAGGGTCTCCGAGCAACTCGGCCACTGCGTCTGTTAGTGAATTCAGGTCGTCGCGCTCAACGACGTAGCCGGTCTTCGAGTGCACTACCGTCTCCGGGATGCCTCCACTCCGTGAGGCAACGATAGGCCGCCCACACGCCATCGCCTCCAACGGAACAAGTCCGTACGGTTCATCGCCAACCGTTGGATAAACCACCAAATCAGCTTCGTTGTACAGGGCAGCCATTTCTGCATAGCAGGGTGTGCAAAAACGAACCTGCTCCCGGAGGTCAAGCCTCGAAACGAGCTCCTCAATTGTCTTGCGGTAAGCCCCAAGTTCGCAGTTCCAGTCCACAATGCGCTGAGTGTCGGTCAGGAGCAGATTTACGTTGTACCCGCGCAGGCGAAGATGAGCGGCCATCTTCACCGACAGGTGCACTCCCTTCCAGGGGAGCAGACGCGCAGGGTGAAAGATTGTTGTCACGGCAGAGGAAGTGAATGGTAGCCGCGAGCAGTGAAACCGATCAAGATCAATACTCAATGGCAGCAACGTAGGGCGGAAGCCCAGTTGCTCGTGGCACTGTTGCTGAACGAAACGTGAAACCGCTAGGTTTCCATTCCAGTTACGATAAACGGGATTGCGATGCAGCAGGTCTGGCCAGGTCTCATGAAACGTGTGGTAAACGCGGAGACTGAGTTCCCTGCGCAGTTGCTCAAGAGCGAGCCCTGGAGCATCCGCGAAGTGGTGCAGATTGTGGCCATGAATTAGACCGAGTCTCCGAGAGCATATGATTTGTTTCAACTCCTTAAAGGCGTATCGAAATCGGGCATCATCATCGCCCGGATTCGAGCGTAACCACTCTAAGTTCAAAGCCCGAGTCGTGACTATCTCGTATTCGGGCGCACGATTGGGTGAACTCTCACCCGTGATCACAGTCACTGAATACCCAGCGAGTGAGAGCATGCGTGCTAAGTCGGCCACGTGCGACTCGACCCCACCGGTCGTAGGAGGAAATGCCCAATGGATCAGTCCTATCCGCATGGCGGGCCTAGCCGGAAGCATGGGACGGCAATCTCAGGAAAAATTGCCAGAAAACTAGATATGCTACAGTCATGATCAATCCTGTAGCCCAGAGCCCCCAAATCCATCCGCCGCGTATGTCTACGGCCCAGAAGGTGGCTGCTAAGCACGCGATCGGAACGGCTGCAAACGTCAGGAAAAGCGGCAGGCCAAACGGTAAGAAACGCAGGATCCTGCGCCGCTCATATTGGGAAACAATTTCTTCGTACCTCATTAGCTCAACGTCGCCGGCCGCCGTGACGAGTGTCTTCTTCAGGCAGTCGCGGATGTAGTTGCCGATGTTCTTAATGTTTATCGCATGATCAAAATAGAGAAGTCCCAATGCCGGAGAAAGGATCGGGAGCAGGAGTAAAAGTAGCAAGTGAGCCTTGCCCGACAGAACGACGCCTCCAATGCCGCCGATGGCCGTGAGATTAAGGTTCAACAGCGTATTCTGCCCACTGGACCGGTTCGCGATTTCATCGCGAAGCGCCGCAAATTCAGCAAGAGCGATTTGGACTGAGAGAGCGCGAGCCGTTTCGTCCTCCGACATGGCGCCGAAATTATACCGCGGATGTTCGTACGGAAACAACGGATTCACAACTCAGGTCACGGTCTACTGGCCTCGAGGTCCGTGGCGGCCAGCGCACTTGTGGGGTCTGGGGAGGTCTTGGAAGCGGGGTCGGAGTGGAGGGGACCCTGCAAGTCTTCAAGGGAGACTCCAACCCAAAAGTCGGTCTCCGGGAGTGGCGTCCGTCCGTTATCTAGCCCGATTCTGGTCGGATGACGGGCAAACCGGAAGTCAACTGCTGTGAACAGGCCATTACGCTCAGAACCTAATCGTGAGTGTAACGGCGATGTTGCAACAGTCACTCTGGCTTTGCGCTGTGCCCTTGGCGATCACTGCACACCACGATGCGACCTCTGTTATTGAGAGGACGCGCGGACCCCCCATTTCTCTCTCGCGCTCTTTGCGCGAGAAGCGGGAGCCTTGCTGCGACGGGAGAATCCCAGGGAACCAATCCCTGCCTCCATAGACGGAACCAATACATTTTCTCCTTGATCGCATCCGCCCAGTCCAGATAAGATATTCCAAAGTGATGTTAGCTATCTGAAAATGGCTGGCAACTCCTCCGCTCTTTGACAACCTGACCGCCGACGGAAGGCAGACCCTTACCGACCCAAAACGGGACCGCAATGGCTCATGTCGAGCGCCTAAGTCCTTATTCCGGAATATTTTGCGTATAAGTCCTTATTCCTCAAAGATTTTGATGGTGGTCTGGCCCTAACCCCATGATTCCAAAAGATCAGGGGGAGGGGGGGTATACCTGATATTACTTAATAGTAAACAGCGGGCGAACAGACCTGTGCTTCGATCGGCCTTGTGAGTTCCGCACCTCCGCAGCGTGGTAGCATTCCCTATCTCGCACCTTCCCGACGGCTCATGACGGATCGCATCCACTCCCTTCCATCACGGCTCATCCTTCTTACTCTTGTGCTCTGCTGTGCTCCGCTTGCGCCTGCGCGCTCTGACCAGCCTCACTGGATCCGCATCAGTACCAGTCACTTTTCCGTGGTCACGGACGCGGACGAGAAACGCGGTCGCAACGCCGTGGTGCGATTCGAGCAGATGCGCGCAGTCTTCGGACAACTGTTGGCGAGAAACCGAATCAACATGCCGGAACCGGTGGACATCATCGCCCTGGGAAGCGATGAAGAATACGCCAAAGTTGCGCCCATCCGCCAAGGTCAGGCGATCGCAGACGCCAGCTTTTTCGTTCCCGGCGAAGACCGCAATTACTTCGTCCTGAACCTGTCCAAAGAAGAGAGCTGGCGGGCGATATCTCATGATTTTGCCCAGGTGTTTCTGAACTACAACTATCCGCCCACCCAGCCGTGGTTCGACGAAGGCTTCGCGCAATACTTCGCCAGCCTCCGCCTGGACAACATGCAGGGGCAGATTGGCAGGGACCCAGAATCGTTCGCCGAACTGCTGAGCACTCCGGCGTGGCCTGCGATAACTGACTTATTCACGACGCGCCGTGAGATCTCCGCCAGTCAGGAAGGCTCGCACCATACCTTGTTCTCCGCGCAATCGTGGATTGTGATGCATTACCTGCTCAACCAAAACAAGCTCTCGGAGACTGGGACCTACTTCGACCTGGTCCAGAACCAACAGCTTCCGGTCGAGGAGGCGATTCAGAAGGCATACGGCATGACCTCAGCCCAGTTCGGGCGGGCGGTGAAGGATTACTTCCATTCACTGACGCAGACGTCGCAGGCGCCGGAGAAGGGCAGGCAGCCTATTGCGGGCAATGCTCGGGGAAATCAGTTTCTCGCTGTGACCCCAGCCGACCAGATCGGCAGCAGCACTGAGCAGATTCCCGAGGCGGAGGGACAAGCGTTGGTGGCGGAAATGAGTGTCCGTCTACCAGAGCGCCGCGAACAAGCCATGCAGGAACTCGAGGCGATCACAGGCCAGCCGAAGACGGACAATGTGATCGCGCGTCGCGGACTGGCCTGGGCCCACATGCAGAAAAAGGAATTCGACCGCGCAGTCGAAGAGCTCGGCAAGGGCGCGGAACTTGTCCCCAAGGATCCCTGGCTACATTACTATTTGGCGCTGGTAAGGCAGGCCGTGGCACAAACCGCCCGACCGGGGGCGGAAGGGCTTCCGAATATGATGCAGGATCTTCAACTGGTCCTGAACTGGTATCCCGAATTCGCCGAGGCTCGTAGCATGCTGGCCATGGCTCAACTGGAGGGAGGGGGCGTCCACGCAGCAATGGATTCAATGCGAGCGGCCATCCAACTCAACCCCCGCAACCAAATCTATCTGCTGAACATGGCGCAAATCTACATGGCGGGAAAGAACTGGGATGCGGCTACCGCATTGCTCGATCGGCTTAAGAGCAGCCCAGATTCGCAGGTTGCGAAGGGCGCACGCGGGCAACTGGACGGTTTGCCCATGCTGAAGAAGTATGGAGTGCTTCCGCAAGGCGAAGCCAAACCGCAGCCACAGCAGACGGCATCGGTACCCTCCTCCTCAACGTCTTCACCACCCGCACCTCCCTCAACCTCAAGGAAACCAACGGAGCCGCAGCCAAGAACAGAGAAGCAAAGTCCTCAACCAGATGAAGAAGCCAGCGCCGATCACCCGGAACAACCTCCGGCCCAATCTCAGCCCGACAAACGCGCGATCCAATATCTGAAAGGAAAATTGATTGCCGTCGATTGCTCGCAATCTCCGTTGGCGGTCTTGACCGTGGCAGCAGGAACCAGAGTGCTCAAGCTCCGGACAGAGAATTACAAATCGCTCACGCTGATCGGGGCAGACGAATTTTCCTGCGAATGGAAGAGCCGCCCGGTGGCCGTCAACTACAGGTCCGGAGGAAAAGCTGACGGCGATCTAGTTTCGGTGGAGGTGCAGTAGCAATTCACAAGCTTCTGCATCTCGACGGAACGATTAAGATTCTAAGGTCCCGGAGGCTCAGCCGCATGGCCAACACGTCGAACCGCCCACAAATCTTCATCCGCCGTCATTCCCTAGGCGTCGCTTCCGTCTCGATTCTCATCCTGTGGATTGTCCTGTATAGCGTGTCCGATCCCAGCACCCATCTCGGATCATTCTTCGGAAACGCGATCGCCGATTGGTCGGGTGTCGTGGTCACGGTGCTGGCAACCAAGTACATGTACGAGAAAGGATCGGCAGAAAGCCGTCGCCCGACGGACCAGGGATTGAACCCCGCTCGCAAGCTGCTGCGAGATCATTCGCTGACTATATTTCTGGTAATTACAGGCGTGGGGTGGGTCATGCTATACGCTTCCTTGAACTCCGAGGCCAAGTGGGGCCAGGTCGTGGGAAATATCGTTTCCGAGTGGACGCAGATTTTCGGCCTGGTGCTGTTGACGAAACGATTGATGGAACCCCATTCAAAAGAGAGCGCCAAAGGAAACTGAAACCACAAACCCTCTCAGGGGAATCTGAGAGGGTTTGCGAATTCCGGACTCCAAATTTCGGACTCCAGGTTGTCAGGCGCGGACGACGTTACCCGCCTGGAACCCCTTGGGGCCCTTCAGCAGATCGAACTCGACGGTTTCGCCCTCATTCAGCGTGCGGTAACCATTCTCTTGGATAGCGGAGAAATGAACGAAGACATCCTCTCCAGTGGACCGCTGGATAAAACCGTATCCTTTAGCCCCGTTAAACCACTTCACAGTACCCTTCTCTCTCACAATGAACTCCTTTCGCCTCTGCCGAGATTAGAATTCCACATCCTTCGCGAAGCGCGCGCGTCTCTTTCCCCCTCAAAGCATGTGGACGAACCGGTCGTGCCCGGCATGCGGTCGAGAACTCGGTTCAGCAAGAAAGGCTCCTGAGTTCTGCGCCGTGGGAGGAGAAAACGGCGCAAAGCTCCGGAGCCTGTCGTGGTGGCGCGAGTTTCGACTGCCATGCACAAAACATCAACCCAAACTAACGAACGTCGCTGCCGACATTTCGGCAACGGCAGGAATAATATTCAGGAATTTTCTTTCTGGCAAGAGAAGAATGATAAAGAAGTGAAAGAATTAAATGTGACCCGCAGTTTCTTGGCGAGGACAGAAGAACTAGTGTGCCCCAAAATGAACTTTGTTCAGTCCCGTGGAACATCCGCAACTCTCTGATAATATTGGCACAAACATTGAATGATCGGACGAGAAAAACCGGTCAGGGGTCTTTCGATCTGCAGTCGATCAGGATGCCTACCGCGTACTCGGAAAAATGGATAGGGAGAACAAGCCCTCCCCGTTGCCGTCGATGGTGGTGGTGGTCAGTAATTTCAACGAGCCGTTTTTCTGGATGCGAAACACCGCGATCTGGTTGGGGTACTGAGCTATGATCATCAGATTGCCCGTGACCGCGACGTTGCCATCGGTCCGATCAGGCGCAACAATGACGCCGTCGCCGATACCGCGATTCGTGTACAAACTTGACACGACCACGGGCGCTCTGACCAAGAGCGCAGTTCTTCACGACGGTGGCCAGGGCCTGCCCCCAAAGGGAACCTTCGCATACGAGTCCCTCACGTTAGATCCAGTTATGAGGCAATTCGCGCTGCGGACGAGGAGCGCCTTCCTCAACTGCCGACACATTGATAGGAAATTGAATCTGACCCAGTACCTGTAAAGATTATCGTTCCGTTTGACTGCGGAACTACCTTGACCCCGTTCGTCACAGTAGTTGTGTCATTCGCTACGCAGTTGGCATTGCCTGTAAACGGTGGGTTGAGGTTCTGTAGGGTTGCTGTTCCGCCGGAGAGGTTAAGGGTGCCGAATACGATCTGCCCATGCTGCGTTGCTGTTCCCGCGCAATTGAACGTGCCCGTGCCGGTGACACAGTTTTGCATTTTCGGGTGATTGCTTACGGTCAGATTGATAACCGGCGCTGTGCTGACAACCGAAAACGGAGGGCCTAAGTTTGTCGGTAGCGTTGATACAATCTGGATTGTGCTGCCGAACGTCTTAGTTGTCGACGTCAGCCGTTCCAGCCAGTTTGTGTTGTCACCGATGTTGCCGATGTAGCTGGAGATGAACTGCGGCGCACCGAAGGCTAGCTGAAAGCCCGACGTGAGCGCATTCGGATTGTCGAGGCCGATCCAGGTGTCGTTCACGTCATTCGTGGGGCGGTGGCCCGAAGTGGCCAGCGTCTTGGCTGGGTTGGAATCTCCCAGGGTAATCAGGTGTGTGGCGGCTGACGTGTTACTGGGTGTGAGGAAATTCAGCCGTCCCTTGAACCCTCCGAATCCGCTGTTCCCCGTGGGGCCAGCCTGCAGTAGCAACGCCCCAACCGGAGCATAGTTGCCAGAGACCGAATCTCCGGCCGGACAACTCATCCAAATCGACGACCACGCGCCAGGAACGCTGCACTGATGCGCAAAAACTGTGGGAACATTCGCGCCGTAGGAATTGACGTATCCCCCAGTCGTGATGCCGTTTTGCCCAACAATGTCGGTATACAGCCGGGGCTCGCCGCCGTTATTGACCGGCTGGTCGGTGGGCTCGGTCAGCACTACGCTCCCTGGCCAAAAGGTGAGCGCCGGATCGTAGGTGGCGGGATACGTCACTGTGTAATTCGTTGTAACAGCCCCGGTGTCGGTGAAGGAGCAGACGCTGTTGGAGCAATTCGCTGTAGTAATACCTTTTTGGACCGCGAAGTTTCCGTTTCCATAAGGCGCAGCCGCATTAGCCCCCAGGTCGGTCACGGTCTGCCGCAGCAGGTCGTAAGTGATGGTTCCGGTATTCCCCACCTGCTGCCATTTTACCGGGATCGACGGGGCTGAATTGGGGGCGTACCCAGCTAGATACGGAGACGAGGCGGTAGTAGTACTTCCCACGGTGCTCTTGACGACGACGTAGTACGCATAGAACTGTGGCCCCGTGTTTCCGGTCCCAAACTTTGGGAGCTGTCCGGCGGGTGCGGTGCCATGCATCACGGAAGTGAAGCCTTCGGAAATGAATCCGGCGATTCCCGTTCCCAACGGGTTGTTGCAACTGCCAATTTCCAGATGCACATTGTCCAGCGTGGCCACCACGTTGTTGTTGTTGCCCGTTGCCCTGATCCCAAACTGTGGGTATCCCTGGACAATCGTATCCGACACGCGGAGTGCATTCGCGTCCTGGTTGTCGATGCCGTTAAATCCGCACTGTGCGCTGATCACCGAGTCCTTCACCCAGAGTACACCTGCATTGGTGCCAAACGGTCCGGGGCCGTAGATTGCCACCGAGCACCAGTCCGTCCCGCAGTGCGCCCAGTTTCTCCCGAGCGACGGATCAAGTTTTTCAATAACGGCAGACTGGTCGTTGTCAATTTGAATAATAGAGGAGAACGTAGGATTGCCCATAGAGGAGTCTCGCGTTCCGATACTTCGGAGCGTAGTGTGCTGGCCATCATCCTCTATCGCGGGGTACCGGCCTCCGTTTAATCCAGCCCGAACCGCCAGTCCATCGATGGTAACGTCAAAGGTGGCATTTGCATTGTTGCCGCCTCCGACGTCGCCGACGAACACACATGTGTCTGCCATTGTGCACGTCAGCACGGCGCCGTTCGCGTCAATATACTGCTTATGTCCCAAAATCGAGATACGTGCTAAGGCAGTGTAGTCACCCGGGGGAATGATCACCTTGCCAAGCTGATCGGAGAAATTAGTCGAAGCAGAGTTTGCAGCGTTAATTGCCTCCTGGATTCCTTGGGACGCTGAACTTAACGTATACCCGTTAGCATAGTTATGCACAGGTATGAACCTAACTGTATGTGACCCCCCTCCTTGCAACGGACAATCTGTGAAGGTAACCACCACGGCCTCCTTATTGCCGCCTCCCGCAACCCAAATGCGGGTAAAGGGTGCCGGGCCGGAGAGCACCAGCAAGCCAGCTGGACAGGGATTCAGAGTCACAGTGTTCGATACGCCGCCCGTGAGCATGCCGGGTGGCATTTGCGGCAGCCAGTTATAGCTGCCGACCGCGTAAACAATTCCAGCCTCGTTGTTTGCGCTGAAAACGGTACCAGGGGACTGAATGATGTTTTGGTTCGCACCGGCAAGTGGATTCTGCACCACCGGAACGGGTGCCTGACCTGCCGCTTGGACGGACAGAAGTAGAACAGCGAAGATCCATTCTTTTCGTGACATTCCACCTCTCAGCATTCCAGTTTGACTATTTGCCGGCTCCATCATCCTGTTTTGTATGCCTATCGGCAATGACTAGGCTGGTACTAGGAAGCACTGCCACTTTTCCACCGTGGAAAACTGCCTATGCGGCGCACCTTCGTGACCGCCGTCACAGCTATCCTCTTGCGATTGCGCTAGCATGAGTCCACTCCGTCAAGCGGCTGGCCTCGATCCAGAAACGAGGCTTGCTCATGTTGTCGCCATTTTGGAAATTCTTTGCCGTTGCGCTAATCCTGACCCTAATCTGCCAACCGGTGTTCGCTGAGCAACTGGCGCGGACATGGACAGCGGGAACGGACCCGGTCGGATCACCATACCCACGGCATCCGCACCCATTGGTTCGAAGCTCGGGCTACATCTTCGCGGGTACCGTTAAGTCGGTTGAACGTGCTGCTCCCAAGGGAAACGGCGTGGCTACCGTGCTCATCAACTTTCATGTGGATCAGGCTATACGGGGCGTCCGAACTGGGCAGACACTGGCGATCCGTGAATGGGCCGGTTTGTGGGAATCCGGTGCGCGTTATCGCCCAGGCGAACGCGTTCTGCTTTTTCTCTATCCCCCCAGCAAGTTAGGATTGACCAGTCCTGTCGGAGGTCCAATGGGCCGTTTCAGAATCGGCCCGGATGGCCAGGTCATCTTCGACCCCGGACGAATCGGTTTCCTGTCACCGCATCCCCGCATCGACAACCGGTTCCGAGGAAGAACGCGGATCAGCCCTCGCGAGTTTGTCCGTTTCTCCCGCTTGGCGGAAGAAGAGTAAGCCCATGTCGATAAGTCCTTTTGCTTCACGCGCGCACAAAATATCAGACGGAGGGCAGTCTTGCCTCGTCGCCGGAAACTCCCCACACAAGTCGCAAGGTTCACGGCGAGTCACGCTTCGGTTGGGGTTTGTCTATCCTGGGGCAGCAGTAATTCTGCTACTGCTTACACTGATGCAACTTGCGCGAGCCGGCGGTCCGCGCTACATCGCCGGAATCAGCTACTTCAATCCGGGGACGGCCGGTGTGCCGCTGACCTGGGCTCAAGGAGCGATCAACTACTACACCGACCAGGGCAGTCTGAGTCCGACAGTTTCCGGACCGCAAGCGGACGCGTTGGTCGCCGACGCCTTCAGCCAGTGGACTTCCATTCCGACCGCCGCCGTATCCGCCACCCGCGCCGGACAGCTCGCGGAAGATGTGAGCGGCGCGAACGTCTACCGCAACAGTGATGGCAGCATCACGATGCCTGGCGATATCCTCCCCACAGCCACGGGTACGCCCTTAGGCATTGTTTACGACGTGGATGGTACGGTCACGGACGCGCTTCTCGGCCAGGGTGCCGGCGATCCATCCCAGTGCTTCGGCAACGCGGTTTTCGGTGGCCTCGACAATTTTGGAAGCGATGCCCACTTTCTTCACGGGCTGGTAGTTCTGAACGGAAACTGTGTCGCCCAACTACCTGACCCGGATGTGGAGTATCGGCTAGTGCGCGTGCTGGGGCAAGTGCTGGGCCTCGGCTGGTCGCAGATGAACCTTAACGTCCAGACTCGCATCCCCCCTCCGACTGCCGACGACTACGTCGGTTTCACCATCATGCATGCCATCGATCTTCCCAATTGTGTTCCGATCTCGGTGTGCTATTCCAACGGCGGTCGGGTCAACCCCTACCAGCCCAAGCAAGATGATCAGGCGGCGCTATCGCGCTTATATCCCGGGCCGACCTTTTCCGGAAGCACGGCTCGCATTCACGGCAACGTGTATTTCGCAAATGCGAGCGGACAACCGGGTCAGGCCATGCAAGGGGTAAATGTCGTCGCCCGTTGGATTGATCCCAATACCCATCAACCTTCGGGAGCTTATGCGGCTGCTTCCGTTTCCGGCTTCCTGTTTGCTGGAAATGTGGGAACCACAGTCACCGGCTTCAACGACAGCACGGGGCAACCCTTCAACCGCTACGGCTCGAACGACACCACGCTCGAAGGATTCTTTGATCTGGCCGGATTGCAGATTCCCAACGGCGGGAGCAGCGCGCAGTTCCAACTGACAGTCGAGCCTCTCGATCCTTCCTGGTCGCCTACAGTGGGCCCTTACCAGCCCTGGCAAGTGCGACCGTCTGGCTCGGCACAACCCATCATTGTGAGCGTAACCCTGGGCGGAGATGCTCAGCAGGACGTTGTTGTGCAGGGCGGTAGCGTCCAAAAGCCCGATTGGTTTGGACCTACAACCTACAGCTCTCCCGCGCCTTTGCCGGTTGCCGGCGATTGGGCAGCTTCCCTTGGCCCCTACGGCAGTCTCGATTATTTCTGGTTTTCCGGCCAGGCAAACCGTACGCTTTCGGTATTAGCGACCGCGCTGGATGAGTCGAGCGCCCCGTCAGAAAGCAAAGCTCAGCCGGTGATCGGAATGTGGGCGCTGTCGGATCCAGGAACCTACCCGGCGCCAGCGAACACACCATCGGCATTCAACTCCCCATTGTTCGGGACTACAGTTTTGAACGCGCAACTGCTGGAGACGATGAGCTTCCGTGTCGGGATCGCCGACATTCGGGGCGATGGGCGTCCGGACTATCGGTATCATGCGCGCGTGCTCTACGGTGACCACATCAGTCCAGCGCGGGCCAGCGTGGCCGGTGGCACGGCTCTCGCGATTGCAGGTTTCGGGTTCCAAGCGAATACCGCGGTCACTATCGGGAGCGGGAATGCAGGGACACTGGCGGCATCCGCGAACCAGATATTGGTAACCGCACCCGCTAAAGCCGACGGGGTGCAGGACATTGCGCTCATCGATCCGCCTACTGTTGCCAGCGCGATCCTCAGCGGCGTTGTCACTTACGGAGCTGGACCCAACGACATTCTTCGCCTCATCGCGGGAGCGAATCCTCCAACCCCCGTGGGTGGCCAGGCCCCAAATCCGATCCGCGTGCAAGCTCTTGCGCCTGACGGAATAACTCCCGTAGCCGGTGCCACCGTGTTCTTTACTTCGACTCCCGCCGTGGCCTTCGCCGCCTGTTCCGGCGGCGGCAGTTGTACAGTGCTCACCGATCAATCTGGCCAAGCCTCCACTCTCGTCAGCGTACTCACGGCTGGTGTCATCACCATCACGGTGCAACTTGCGCCAGCGTCGTATACCAGCCCCCAGCAGGTGCAGACCACACTGTTGGGCACCTCCTCGTCACTCGACCTGTCTCTGCTTTCGCCGTACATCTGGATCGCACAAGGCGCTAATCTCAACCTGACCCTTACCGCGCGGGTGTTATCGAATGGCGTTCCCATCAATGGACGGACCGTAAACTACTATCTGATTAAGGGCTCCGCGACGCTCAATCCGCCGAGCACCACGACCAACGCCAACGGATACGCCAGTAGCACCCTCGAGCTTTCGTCCCTGCCCGGTGACGTGCAAGTAAGCATCTGTGTTGAACCCGGCGACGTACCGTGCAAGACGTTTTATGGAACTGCGGTTCCCGCTTCGTCGCTACGATTGCAAGCCGTGGCTGGCGACCTCCAACTCATTACTGTTGGACCAGCCTTTCAGCCGGTCGCGGTTCGGGTCACGGACACATCGGTGCCCCCGGACCCCGTGCTTGGCGTCAGCGTGCTGTTTCAGTCGCTGCTCGGGCGAGCGAACAACGATGCGCTGATCGTGTCGGGTGGAGACACCAAATTCACGAGGAATTCGATGCCAATCATTCTCGGGACGTCGCAAGCCTCCGTGACCTCCGATGCAAACGGCATTGCGAGCATACAGCCGTCCACCGGGGGATTCCAGGGCGCCTTGGCAATTCTGGGTACGGTTACGGCAGGGCCAGGGAGTCTGCCATTTCAGTTGCAATCGCTCTGGCCGATGACGAAGTAGGGAGGTGGCACGCAAGGAAACCAATCGACAAATCGGCACCAGGAGAACTTCTGGTCGCCCGCGATAGCCGCGAAGCGGCGGCAGAATGCAGCCCACGGGCAAGCCGTGGGTGGGAAGTGCGAATCCATCGAGCCCCAGCGGGGCGAAAGACTACAGCTTCTCAAGACCGCTCAGGATCACCGCAAGAAAGCCAGTTGAACGTGCCACCAGCGTCACTTCTTCACCCACTGATCTACCCAGTCGTTCACCGTCTTGTACCAGAGTTGGCTGTTCTGCGGCTTGAGCACCCAGTGACCCTCATCCGGGAAATACAGCATCTTTGAAGGCACTCTCAGCCGCTGCAAAGTCGTGAAGAGCTGGAATCCTTCTGACACATCCAGCCGGTAATCGAGCTGGCCGTGGACGACGAGCGTAGGAGTCTTAAAATTCATCGCCGCCAAGTGCGGTGACCATTTCCGATAGAGTTCGCGATTGTTATAGAGCGGCCCTTTGAACTCCCAGTCGTTGAACCAAAGCTCCTCCGTGGTGCCCCACTCTGATTCGGTATTGAACACACCATCGTGCGAGACGATGCACTTGAACCGGTTGCTATGTCCGAGAATCCAGTTGACCATGTAGCCGCCGTAGCTCGCACCCAAAGCACACTCGCGGTCCTTGTCGATGAATGGATAAGTGCGCTCGGCATCGTCCAGGCCCTTCATCAGGTCTTCAAACGGAGCTCCACCCCAATCGCCGTTGATCGCGTCGATGAATTTCTGCCCATAGCCGGGCGAACCGTGGAAATTCATCATGATTACAACGTAGCCGTTAGCGGCGAAGAGTTCGGGGTTCCAGCGGTAGCTCCATTCGTCTCCCTCCGGAACCTGGGGCCCGCCATGAACTATGAATTTCACAGGATATTTCTTGTTGGCATCGAAGTTCGGCGGCTTGACCAGGAAGCCTTCGACTTTCTCATTGCCCGCCCCCGTGAACCAGAAAGATTCGAGCGGAGCCATTGGGACTCGAGCGAGAACACCATGATTGAGATCGGTGAGTTGCACTTCACTCTTTTCCACGCTCGCGCTCTTGCATCCCTCAGGCTTGATCTTTCCGCTTGAATCGGTACAAACCTCTTGCGATTCGAAGACGGTTGCACCACCAGCAACGGCCCCAGGTTGTGACAACGTAGCGCGAAAGATATCGTTCGGAAACCTGATAGACATGCGGGTAAACAGAAGAGACTTGCCGTCATGGGTCACGGCCAGATCATCGTTATGGCCTGGCACAATCGTCTTGATATTGTTTTTCGTAAGATGGACGGTGGTATCATTTCCGGCGTCACCGCCGATGACCGCAGTATCCAAGGAGATGGAATAGACCGGCGAATCACCCTTGTCCTCCGCGACGAAATAGATCTTGGACGAATCCGGATCCCAGGTGTAAGTTCCCACCCAACGGTCGAAAGTCTCCGTCAGATTTCTGATGTGTCCGCTACGCCGGTTGTACAGCATCAGGCGGAAGCGGTCGCTCTCGTATCCCGGGCGAACCTGGGCGCGATACGCGATGTACTTCCCATCCGACGAATAAAGCGGCGACGAATCGCTCGCGGGATTGTCCGTGATCTTCTTCGCCGCTCCACCATTCACTGAAACAGTAAACAAGTCGTTGTTGGTGCTGATGGCCTCGACTTCATCGTGATTCGAGGTGTAGCAAATCTCCTGCCCGTCGGGCGAAAACGCGTAGTCGTCCTGCCCACCCAGGCTAAACGGCGGAACATCGTGATCCCCGGGCGTGAGATCGCGACTCGCTCCGCCCTCAGCCGGAATCATCAAAAGATGATTGCGCTTCCCATCCTTGTACGCGTTCCAGTGGCGATAAAGCAGATGAGTAAAAACCAGCGCTTTGACCTTTGATTTCTCCACCCCCGCCAACCTTTTCGCATTGCAGGCTTCGTCGGCGCAGTCGGAATAGACATTTGAAACAAAAAGAATGTTCTTGCCATCCGGAGACCAAATGGGGCCATCCGCTTCGGTAGCAATCGAGGTCAGCTTGTGCGTTCCGGTGACGGTACCCTTGGTGTCATCGAAATCGGCAATCCAGATCTGCGAGCCACCTTCTTTCGATGACAGAAACAAGAAGCGCTTCCCATCGGGCGCCCAGCGCGGACGGTCCGATTGCTGACTGGAAATGATCTCGCGCGCCTCGCCGCCAGCCGTCGGCACCACCCACACATGCGGCGTCTTCGTGTTTGCTTCCAGGCTGACGTCAACCGCGCTGAACACCACCCATTTTCCGTCGGGAGAAACAATGGGTTCGCCAATGCGCTTGAGCGCCATCATGTCTTCGAACGTGAAGGGATGCTTACCCTGAGCCAAAGCGGGAACAACCAATGACGCGACCACAATCAAGCAGAGGAAACGGCGCATGACCTGCCTCCGTGGGGAACGGCTCAGTGTAAATCATGCAGGCTTCAAGCGGTCATGACAGACTTTGTTCTGCTTCCTGGCTCGAGACGTAGCAAGCAACGTCTCTATAGTGATCCCTCTGTAGAGACGTAGCTTGCTACGTCTCAGGCCGTTGGTGGGCTTCCGCCCGCTCCACGCACTCCAGAATTTCCGCCTCGCTGAGCGTATGGTCAGACGCCTTGGCGCGCCGATAGATGCTCTCCACCACGTCGTCAGAGGCCGGAATACCGCGCCGGTCCAGCCAGAACAACACGTTCGACTTTCCGCTCATGGGACCGATATCAATCACCTGTTCCAGACCAAACACATGCGACGGCACTCCCGAATAGACCGTGTTCGCCAGTTCGATGTCGTTCTTCTTATATGCCTTGATGACTGCGGCAGCATGCACACCGGTGGCAGTGCGAAACGCATCTTCGCCGACCACCGGATAATTCGCTGGAATGGGCACGCCGGTAGCCCGCGACACCGCCTGGCAATACTCTTTCAGCTTGGTAAGATCCTGGTCCGCCCACGGAGGAATACCCATGAGTTTGAGGTTCACCAGCATCTGATCCATCTGCGTGTTGCCAACTCGCTCTCCGATTCCCAGCGCCGTCGCGTGGACGCACTCGGCGCCCGCAACCAGCGCCGCCATGGAGTTGGCGATGGCCAGCCCGCGATCGGAATGTCCATGCCAGTCCACGCGAATCTTCTCGCCCGATGGCTTCACCACTTCTTTGATGACGAACTGCACCAGCGCAAATGTCCCCATGGGCGTGGCGTGTCCGGCAGTGTCGCAGATGGCGATGGCGCGTGCCCCGCAATTGATCGCCGCCGAGTAGAGCCGCTTCACCATTTCCGGATCGCACCGCGTAGTGTCTTCGGTGACGTACATCACGTCGAGCCCAAGCGACACCGCATACTTCACCGCGCTCTCAGTCGTCTCGAGCAGAAAGTCGTCGCTCCAGTTTTCCGTGTAACGGCGGATGGGACTCGATCCAATAAATGCAGCCGCTTCGATCTTCAGCCCGGTACGCTGCACAATTTCCGCGATCGGACGAATGTCGTTCTGGTGGGTACGGCACGCGCAGTTGGCGCGAATCTTCATTTTGTGGCCGACGATCTCGCGCGCCAAAGCCTCCGCATGCTCCACTGCGCGCGGCCCCGCTCCGGGCAACCCGAGATCGAGCGAGTGAATGCCTAAAGTTTCCATCAGATGCAGTATCGAAAATTTTTCCTTGATGGAAGGATCGCGCACCGAAGGCGACTGCAAACCGTCGCGCAAGGTTTCATCGTTGAGCAAAACATGCCCCACCGGCCGCAGCGACGCGGGATGAATCCGGTTCCAGTCGTAAATAAGTTCAGAAGAGTTCATCTTTCCGCTCGTGTAGGGACGGGCCATTCCCGCAACAATCACGTGGGGACAGACGCCCTCGGCTGTCCTCGTGTAGCGCGGGCGCCCCCGCCCGCGAATGCCAGCCGATTCGCGAGTGTGGGGACGGGCGACTCGCCCGTCCAGCCGGGCGCAGCTCGGCAGCCCTTACTTAGTCTTAGGCGGCACGGTCAACCCGAAAATCGAAATCTGCCCCGGGCCAGCAACATTCAAACCACCTGACTCCTCAGGATTCGGCAAATAAAGCGTCTTACAATGTTCGCAGCGATAGACTTCGGCATCGCGTCCCCAAGCCTTCTCCACATCACCGCAAGCCTGCTCCAGCACATCGGTGGCATAGAACCAGCGCTTGAGATGCCCGCCACAGAACTTGCCTTTCTCGTTCTTCTCGTTGCAGGCCCGCTGTCCCGGCTTCTTGATTTTGACCTTGTGGTTGGGGAGTTGCGCGGGAGTCTGTGTGCCAGAGGTTACGGTTCCGCTAGTGGCCAAAGAATTTACCCTCGTCGCGGCGGCCCATGCGCCGCCAGATTCGGCTACGAACCCTCCATTCTACTCGAAGCGTTTTCCAGGATGCCAGAGACCCTGTAGCCAATGTAGGCGCGGGCGTCCACGCCCGTGCGGCGCCCAGATGAAATTCATTCTTAATCAGAGTTCCCCTAGCAGGCTGCGGAAAAACTCGGGATTCGTATCAGGGTATGCCTTCAGGCATACCGTAAGTCGCTGAAAATGGGTCCGGCTTTAGCCGCTGGGGCTCGACGTTTCTCCAGCAAACAGCATTTTTCAGCAGCCTGCTAGAGAAGAGGCACCGTGATTTGATTAGATCAGTTTGGCTCTGGTCTTAAAGCGCGTCATCCCGAAGCTCCGCGCTTTCACCAGCGGAGCGAGAGCCTGCCCCGAGCGAAGCCGAGGGGGATCTGGCGCGAAGTATTTCAAACTCACCCACTACAGGGACGCCAGAGAAGAGGAGCCATGTTGTGTGAAGCAACGCGAGCAGCATGCCGGCCCGTCTCTCCAAAAGACACGGAGAGACAAGGGCAGGCCACCCTCGGCAGTGAAGGCGAACGTCTGGGCCCCCTTGAAAAGCTTGCCTGGACATGTACAATGGTTTCATGTAAATCATTTGACAATATTCATCAATTATGGGAAAAGATATATCTAGAGGTAAAGTGTTAGACATGGATCCCTCGAAAGACGGGGCTCCAGGGGACGAGCCTCGATGCGGGGGCCTACGTCTCATCCGCTACCTCGTGACGACGGAGCGATATGAAATGGATGGGAAGGTCTATCGATCCATCGAGGATGGGTTCTTCAGGCTTGAGGATCTCGAGAGCTCAATCTGCACCGGCCATGTTCGCAAAACCGAGCGCGATGAACTGAAGCAGTCCATCGGAAACAGAAAGTACGTGATCATCGGCCTTGACATGGAAGGGTACGACTTCTACAGCGTTGGGAAAATAATGACTGCAGAAGGCAGTAAGTTCTACTACGTGATTACAGCACATTGCACAGGAGTTGATTATGACGAGCTACGTTTGCCCGGAATGCGGAAAAGGTAAGGTCTCCAACGAAGTCCGCAAAGACTTCAGGACGAAGGTTCGGGGAAATTCCTTTGTGGTGCCTGAAGCACTGATAGGTGTTTGCGACAACTGCCACAAGGAGTTTTTCAATCCAAAGGAAGTACGGCGGTGGGCCGAACTCTACGACGAACTACTCAAGCGGTCGGGAAACCTGCTGGCTGCGGACGAAATTGTCCGCATTAGGCAAAAGTTGGATATGTCTGGAGGGGATTTTGGCCTCTTGCTGGGATGCACGCGACAGACCGTATACAACTGGGAGCGACCTGATCGTAAGGCTCCGCAGCTTAGGATGGCTGATCTCCTGCTCCGGCTTGTTGATAGATCTGTCTCGGAGGGTGCGATTGACGTCCTCGTATTCTTGCGAAACCAAGCGGGTGCGTTAGTGGCGAGGACCGCGGATCACAACGACCGCCAAAGTTCCAGTGCCTCTGCCCAACGCCGCGGCGAAGTGCGACTTCGAGCACCGGAAGATTACGACGCTTTCTTCCAGGTTGTAACCGCTCCAGTTGATGTACCCGCGCTAACTATGTAATTTGTCTTGAATGGGGCCCAGCATGTCTACGTTTATCACGTTCTATTCGTTTAAAGGTGGGGTCGGTCGCACGCTTGCGCTCGCAAACGTGGCCACGCTACTCACCAAGGACACTGACGAACCCTGTCGGGTGTTGGCTTGGGACTTTGACTTAGCTGCTCCTGGGCTCCAGCAGGTTCTGGGCTGTTCTTGGGGAAAGGAAAGACTGGGATTCGTTGATTGCGTACTCTCCTACCTAAACAATGCAAAGCTGGATGAGATTGACAAATATATTCACAAGACTAGCGTTTCGGGGCTGGATATCTTGCCTGCAGGTTTTATGGATCGAGCATATGCGTCAAAGTTGGAAAAAATCAGGTGGCGTGAAATATATAGGCAAGCACGTGGTTTCAACTTCATAGAAGCGGTGAAGAAGCAAATAGCCGACTTCACGCCAGGCTACGACTATGTACTCGTAGACTCGCTTACCGGGTACAGCGACGTGGGCGGAATATGCGTGAAACAAATTCCGGACATCGTTGTTCTTGTATTTCGGCTCAACGAGCAGAACATCGGTGGAATATCAAAAGTCTACAAGTCAATCAAGAAAACCAGAGATACAAGAGACAAGATCATTCAAGTGGTGCCGGTCATTAGCCCAGCATGGCCATTCGCCGCGCCTGACACGAATAAGTGGATAAAAAAGGCTCAGCGGACATTTGACGAAAAGAAGGTCTTGGACATCTCGTTCGAGGGAGGCTTGACCTTCGGGGAAAAAGTGATCTCGCGCGACAGGAAGCCCTATGCGATGACCTCAAAAGTCGTCGACGACTACAGGCGTCTCACTCATCACTTGCGCAGCCTGAACCCGATGGATTTCGCAACGATATATCGCAGCCTCGCTGAACTTCGCGGGGAGGCCCGATTCGCGGAAGCAATTGAGGCCTGTCTGAAACTCGTTAAGCATAAGCCTCGGCTACCAAAATATTGGCAGGAATTTTCGCACGCGTTACTCCTTGCTCCTAAGCGCCAGCAGAAAGACCAGGTATGGGAGGAAGCTAACGCCACCATCAACCAACAGTGTGACGCAAATAATCCCTTCGCGTTGATCGCCCGCGCCGCGATAAAAGAGGGCTCTTCCGAGACACCCGATGCTGCGTTTGATGACCTGAGCAAAGCTATCAAAATAGCCCCTCAGCTAAGAGAGCCCTATCGCCTCCGTGCGATGAGTTTCATGCAGCGGAAACAATATTCGCAGGCTCTGCGAGATTTTTCCAGCTTTCTTGACCTTAACCCGCCGTCTTCTCAAGCTGCTGCCGTTCTAGGAAGCCGGGCTGAGCTGCACATGGAGCTAGAGGACCCCGAAAGTGCCATCCGGGACCTTTCGGAAGCCATCAAACTGAAGCCGCATGCCGTAGGCCTGGCCGGACGGAGAGCAAGGGCGCTGTACATGGCCGAGCGATACGACGAGGCAGCGAAAGAGGTCGCGAAGGCTCTCGATGACTCGCCCGGTGATGGCCGGGTCAATCTGCTGAAAGCTCATTTGCTCGTCGCGTTGGGGCAGCCCGACGAGGCGTCCAGAATTCTTAGTGAACTCGCCAGCAGCGCACTAACTTCTGAATTAAATCTAGCCGAAGCCTATCTCTTAATAGAACCGAAGAAGGCATCGCAACTCTTGGAGAGAATGAAAGGCCACCGATTCAGGGTCGCATTTTGGGCATTGCGATGCATAGGAGCGCTTCTCCTTGGGGCCGCAGATCTCGAACAAATATGCAGGGAAGAGATCAAGAAGCTGAAATCAGTTTCGGAAGAGCAAGGAGGCTGGTCATGGCTTGAGATACGGCAGTTCCTAAAGTGGGGCCCAAACAAAAAGCTACTGACGGCAGAGCAGAGAGACGAGATATCAAAGCTAATCGATGAGTTGGAAACGCCCGCGGTGGCAGTCGAAGAGGCCGCTAAGGTCACCTAGACCGGATGCCCGGCGCCCTTTCTCATTGACTCCATGTTTCCAGTTAGATAACATATGTTTAAATGCATTATCCATTGGATAACGCGTGGTCTTTGACAATCTGACCTAGGCAATCACGGGTTTGGTTCGGCCCGCCGCTCCGAAATGCCGAACCCGGCTAAGCATCCTTGGGCGAAAGCGTCCGATCCGCTCCTTCAGTCCATTTACCAAGGTCCAGCGCCAAGCTCAGTTCCAAAACGGGCCGGGAGCCAGGGGGTATACGCGCCGGTAACTCCCATGTTGTCTAGATTTTGCCTGTAAGTCCTGTAAACTCAAAGATCTAGCACATAGTCGCAAATTAGATCGTTTGTTTTCTAGATTTTGCACGCGATAGGGGCAGGGGGGGTACCCGGTACTAAACAGTAAACTTCCCAATGTGGGAAGGGCAGGAACCAAATGCGACGCAACCCTAGAGCCGCCCTCTTCGCACATACGCTCCGGCTGAGCGTAGTGCGCCGAGCAATCTCCGGCGTAGTCCCCGGGCGAACATCAGATCGACGAAGCCTTCCATCTGCCGCGTGAACGCTTCGCCGTATCCGTACCACCAGACTTTCTTCATCCCGGGCAGACGATCGGAGTCCACGTACTTGATTCGTACCATTTCTTCCAAACCGAAACGCCCGTGGGTGCGGCCCACGCCGCTCGCCTTCACTCCGCCATGTGGAGCTTCGCTGATGCCGAAGCAAGCGATTGCGTCGTTCACCATGACCGTTCCCGCCTGGATGCGCCTGGCCAACGATTCTCCGCGGGCACGATCGCGCGTCCAAACGCTGGCAGCGAGACCGTAGTCAGAATCATTGGCGAGCCGGATGGCCTCGTCGTCGGTGTCAAACGGCATCACCGGGAGGACTGGACCGAACGTCTCCTCTCGCATTATCTGCATGGCATGGGTGACATCGGCCAGCACGGTGGGAGCGTAAAAATTCGGGCCGAGCTGTGCGAGCCGCGAGCCTCCCGTGAGCACTCGCGCGCCGCGCGTCCGCGCATCGTCGACCTGCGACTCGACATTGCGCAATTGCCGTTCGTGGATCATCGGCCCAACATCGGTTTGCGGCTCGATCCCGTTGCCGACCCGCAGTTGTTTAGTTTTTCGCACGCAAGCCTCGAGGAACGCGTCATACAAGCTGCGATGCACGTAGCAGCGCTCGACCGAAAGACAGGCCTGTCCGCAATTCACGAACGCACCCCAGACTGCGCCGCTGGATGCGACGTCCACATCCGCATCATCGAGCACCAGCATGGGATCTTTTCCGCCAAGCTCCAGCACGACTGGAAGCAAGCGCGCCGCCGCAGCCTGCGCAATGCGCTTGCCCGTAGCAACGCTTCCGGTAAAGATCAGGTTGTCGATTTCTGCGTTCAACAGCGCCGAGCCTGTGGCTCCATTGCCAACGATGACCTGAAAAGCATCCTTGGGCACACCGGCTTCATGCAGCAATGACGCCAGTTCCAACGCAGTCAGGGAAGTGAGTTCCGATGGCTTCAGCACCACCGCATTTCCGGTGACGAGCGCGGACAGCGATTCAGTCGCGGGAATGGAGAACGGGTAATTCCACGGCGAGATAATCCCGATCACACCATACGGTTCGCGCAGGATGCGTCCCGCCTTGGCTTTCATAGCCAGGTTTCCGTGCGGAACTGACTGCTCGCGCAAGAAGGCGAAGGCGTTCTCGGCGCAGAAACGCGCGGCATCCAACACCACGAGAACTTCCGTGAGGAGCGCTTCTACCAGCGGCTTGCCGGCCTCGCGTGTAATCAGCGCGGCAACTTCCGATTTCTTCTCGTGAAGCAGACGCTGAAACTCGCGCAGGACAGCAACGCGTCGCCGTATCCCGAATTCGTTCCATACGGGTTGAGCGGCGTGAGCGCGAGCCACGACAGCCTGCACTTGCACCTCAGTAGAACACTCAAATTCGCGCAGGGGCTCGCCGGTCGCGGGATTCACCGAAACTGCTTTCCGAGCGGCGATTTGAAGGTCGTCGATTTGAAGGTCAGTAGCCATGTTCTGTAGAGAAGTAGCTTGCTACGTCTCCGGTTTCCGGGCTATCGCACACATTGCAATCGAAACGTTGCTTGCAACGTTTCTACAGTACATTGTCGGTCATCTTTCATACTCGTTCAATATTCGACGCTTACCAAATACAGCCCGCTGGCCGGTGCTGTAGCTCCAGCGGCCGAGCGGTTGCGTGCTGCCAAAATCTCGGTTATGTCCTGTGGCTTCAATGTGCTTTTGCCCACCAGTACGAACGTCCCCACCAGATTTCGTACCATGTGGTGCAAGAAGCCGCTGCCGCGCACGCTGTAGACCAGTTCTTCGTCTTCCTTGGCCCGCTCCCAAGTCGAAGCGAAGATCCGCCGCACATTGGAAATGGTTCCATCCTCGCGCCCGCGTTCTGAATCTACTGCTGCGAAGGAAGTGAAATCATATTCTCCGATCACGAAGCCGGCTGCTTGTCGCATGGCGTCTTCGTCGAGCGGATAGGGATAGTGCCACACATAGCGCGCCAAGAAGGGAGAACAGATGGCCCCGCGAAAGATGCGGTAGCGGTAGGTTTTCGCGCGCGCCGACCTGCGGGCGTGAAAATCAGGCGGCGCTTCAGTGGCTTCAAGTATCCGGATGGAGAGCGGCAAAACATCGTTCAGCGCCTTCACCAGATTCCGCGCCGGTATGGACGATTCAGTGGCAAATGTGGCGACTTGGGCGAGAGCATGCACTCCAGCATCGGTGCGTCCGGAACCCTGCGGCAAGACCTTTTCGCCGGTCACTCGTCCAATAGCCGAGGCCAGTGTGCCTTGGATTGTGGCGGCACCCGGCTGCACCTGCCATCCGGAAAATTCCGAGCCGTCATACGCCAGAACGATCTTGAGATTACGCATGAGGGTTGACTGGAATCTTCTCCACAATGCTAGTCATCGAAGCAGTTTGCAAATCTTTACACAGTTGCTGGGTCCGAACCTGAATGAAGAGTGTTGCGTCAGCTATACTATTGCATTCCACGTGGCGGTTTACGACGAAACCTTCGCCGGACAGCGCGAAAGTTGAAACCTGGGCCGGGTGTTTTGCGTAATAACTCTTGATCTAGAAAAGCCTTTGTCGTTGTCACGAGCAGCTCTTATGCATGGAGATAAGCGAATGTCTTTGCCTGGTTTAAATTTTGCCTGCCGGCTGGTTGCTGCAATGATGCTGGCCGGCGCGCTGGCCGTTAGCGGTTGGGCTCAAGACTCACAGTCCAATCCACCGGCTTCTTCCGCGACCTCACAATCCGCGCCGGTGCCGACCCCGCAGCCGCAGCAGTTTCAGGTGCTGGATTATTCCAAGCCGCGCTCGCATTTTCCCAATCCCATCGCTCCGTACACGTCACAGCACGTTTCGCCGCCGATTCTCAGCAACACGCCGCGCATTGAGCAGTTGCTGCAGGACGGCAAGCTGATGATCTCGATGGACGATGCGGTCGCACTGGCCCTGGAGAACAATCTCGACATCGGAATCGCGCGTTACAATCTGAACATCGCAGACACCGATATCCTGCGGGCCAAGTCCGGAGCATCAATCTTGGGCGTAAACGCCGGGATAGTGACGAATACGCCGGGCGGTGGCGTTGGGGGCCTGAGCGGAACCGTCGGCTCCGGGGCAGGTGGGACCAGCGCTGGATTAGGAGGCGCGGGTGCGGGCCTGAGCGGTCTCGTGGTTTCGACGTTGGGCTTCGGTCCGCTTATCACCAGCTTCGATCCGGTGCTCACTGGCACCCTGCAGTGGGATCACAGCAACGCTCTTTCCAGCAACCCATTCACCGGCGCAGCCCTGCTTACCCAGAACACGAACACTTACAATGTGTCCTACCTGCAGGGTTTCCATTCGGGCACCAACCTTTTGATAGGATTCGACAACACCCGCGCCACTACCAACAGCCAATTCACCACTTTGAGCCCTCTTCTTAACTCTGGCTTCAGGGCGCAGATCACGCAGCATTTGCTGCAAGGTTTGGGTTTCGCGCCCAACGACCGTTTCATCCGCATCGCCAAGAACAATCGCGAGATCACCGACGTCGCCTTCCGCCTGCAAATCACCACCACCGTCGATCAGATCGAAAACATCTACTGGGACCTTGTCTTTGCTTACGAGAACGTCAGGGTGCAAAAGGAATCTCTGGCGTTTGTTCAGAAGACGCTATCCGACACTCAGAAGCAGGTGCAGATCGGGAGCCTGGCTCCCATTGAAGTTGTGCGCGCGCAAAGCACTGTGGCCACGGACCAGCAGAATTTGATCCAGGCACAAAACAACCTGCAGTTGCAGCAGTTGTTGATGAAGAATGCTCTCAGCCGTACCCTGGTCGATCCCCGGCTGGCCGACGCTGAGGTGATTCCCATCTCCACCATGCAAATCCCCCAACAGGAAGAGGTCGTACCCACGCAGGATCTGGTTAACGATGCGCTGAGTCATCGTCCCGAACTGTCGGAAGCTCGCATTAACCTGACCAGCACCGAAATCAGCAATAAGGCAGTGCGGAGCGCGTTGTTGCCCACGCTCGACCTATTTGCCTACTACGGCGGCTCGGGATTGGGAGGGTCACAGAATCCGGCGAATCTGTGCATCAATCAGCAGACGCCACTGACTGGTTGTGCCGGCCCGCCCCTCACTCCCCCCAAACTAATCACCCCGGCCTCCCCTGTAGGTTATGGCTCCACTTTGAACCAACTTGTCAACTCCAGCGCTCCCGACAAGGGGATCGGGCTGACGCTGAACGTCCCGATACGCAACCGCGCAGGTCAGGCCGCGCAGGTGCGTTCTGAGCTGGAATATCGCCAGGCGCAAATGCGTCTGCAACAGATCGAAAACCAGGTGCGCATCGAGGTGCGCAATGCGCAGTTCCAGGTGCAGCAGAACCGGGCTAGCGTGGCGGCTGCTCAAGCTGCCGTGGAACTGGGGCGTCAATCGCTGGACGCCGAGCAAAAGAAACTGAACCTGGGCGCTTCCACCAGCACGCTGGTTTTGCAAAACCAGTCTGCGATGGCCACAGCCGAGTCCACCATGGTTTCGGCGATGGCGGCTTACCAGAAATCGCGCATCGAATTGGATCGGGCCACAGGCCTGCTGTTGGATCATGCCGGAATCATCATGGCGGATGCCGAGCGCGGCCAGGTAACTCACATGCCGACCGTGCCTTATGTTGTGCCGCGTCAGGATGTGAAGTCGATAGAGGAAACTCCTCAACAGCAGGCGCCGCCGCAGAAGTAGGGGTATTCTGATTCGCTTTGCTCGTGGGGAAACTCGTGCCTGGACAGGTCTTGACCCGTCCAACGCCGAGTACCAGCTCGCTGGATTTTGCTTGGAGGCCAGGCCCGTGCAACGCACCCTACTTTCAGTATCCCTGACCTCCGATGTATCCTTCCACGCGTGACGCTCTCCGTTGTTCTGATTACGCAGAACGAAGAACGCAATCTCCCGCGCACTCTTGAAAGTGTGATGCCGTTGGTGCGCGATGGCAAGGGAGAAATCATTGTGGTGGATTCGGGCTCGACCGATCGCACCGTCGAGATAGCGCAATCCCACGGTGCCAAGGTTTTTGTCGAGGCGTGGAAAGGCTTCGCAGCGCAAAAGAACTCTGCCATGGACAAAGCTTCAATGGATTGGGTGCTGCAACTGGATGCCGACGAGGCGCTGGAACCGGAGCTAGCCGCCGAAATGGAGGTCGCGCTGAAAGCTAGCTCGGCGATGAATGGCTTCTGGATTCCGCGCAAGAATTTTTTCCTTGGCCGCTGGATCAGGCATGGTGGATTTTATCCCGATCCTAAGCTGCGCCTCGTGCGGCGCGGTGCGGGACGATTTGAGGAATACGGGGCGCATCCCACGATGAAGGTGGATGGTCCGACTGGCAGGCTTTCCCACGCACTACTTCATCACGCCTACCCTACGCTGCGCGGCTACATCGATCACATGAACAGCTATTCCTCGATGGGCGCCGAGATTGGCGCGGCCAAAGGCCATCGCCGCTTCAGTTTTACCGATATCGTGATCCGGCCTCTGTTGACTTTCATCTACAACTATTTCATCCGGCTCGGCTTTCTGGACGGACGCGAGGGTCTGCTGCTGCACTTGTATCACTCGGTATACGTGTCGTGGAAATATGCCAAAGCGTGGGAGTTGGCGCGGAAATAGAATTAGCCCAGACGTTGCCAGCAACGTCTCTACAGATTGACATCTCCTGTAGAGACGTAGCTCGCTACGTCTCCCGCCTTGCCGCGCGCCTGAACACGCCCTATCATCTAGGTAGGCGGGGTGTTCATGGCTGACAAGAAACCTTCCAAGCCGCAAGTCGCAGAGAATCCAATCGCTGATGTGTTCGAGGGGCGCCATCCTTCCGTGGCAGAGAAGCAGTGGGCGGAAAAGACGCTGGCGCCGACTTTGGAGAAGGCTCCGGAGCGGCCGATCGGTGCGCCCACGGGCACGAACCTCGACGAGAACGGGCACGCCCGCTTCTCCACGATTTCGAATGTTCCCATCCGCCGCCTTTACACCCGAGCGGATCTGCCCGAGGACTGGAATTATGACCAGTATCTCGGTTATCCCGGACAGCCGCCCTTTACCCGTGGGATTCATGCCACCGGATACCGCGGCAAGCTTTTCACCATGCGCCAGTTCTCCGGCTTTGCCTCGCCAGAGGAAACTAATCAGCGCTACAAGTATCTGCTTGAGCATGGAGGCGGGGGGCTTTCGGTTGCTTTCGACCTGCCCACGCTGATGGGCTACGACTCCGACCATCCTGCCAGTGAAGGCGAGGTCGGCAAGTGCGGCGTCGCCATCGATTCGCTTGAGGATATGGAGATTCTCTTTGGCGGGATTAATCTCGAAAACACGACCGTCTCGATGACCATCAACTCACCCGCTTCGGTTTTGTGGGCCATGTATCTGGTGGTGGCGGAGCAACAGGGCGCGGATTGGAAGAAGATTTCCGGCACCATTCAAAACGACATTCTCAAGGAATACATTGCGCAGAAGGAATACATCTATCCGCCAGCGCCCTCGATGCGGCTCGTGGTGGACACTTTTGAGTTCGGCTCGAAGTTTACGCCGCGTTTCAACACCATTTCAATCAGTGGATACCACATTCGCGAGGCGGGCTCGACCGCGCTGCAGGAGTTGGCGTTCACGCTCTATGACGGCGTGGAATATGTGGAATGGGCGCGGCGGCGCGGCCTGGACGTGGACGAATTCGGCCCGCGGCTCAGCTTTTTCTTCAACGCGCACAACGATTTCTTTGAAGAGATCGCCAAATATCGGGCGGCGCGCAAGATCTGGTATCAGGTGATGAAAGACCGTTTCGAGGCGAAGAACCAGCGCACGTGGTTGCTGCGGTTCCATACTCAGACCGCGGGCGTTTCGCTAACCGCACAGCAACCGTTGAACAACATCGCGCGCGCCGCCATTCAGGCCATGGCAGCGGTGCTGGGTGGAACGCAGTCGCTGCACGTCGACGGTTACGATGAAGCGCTCGCCCTGCCTACGGAAGAAGCCGCGAGGATCGCTCTGCGCACGCAGCAAATCATTGGCTATGAGTCTGGGGTTGTCCAAACGGTTGATCCTCTGGGCGGGTCTTACTTTCTCGAGAGCCTGACTCTACAAATGGAAAAAGGAGCGTTTGATTATTTCGGCAAGCTCGATGCCATGGGCGGGATGGTCGAAGCGATCGAGCGCGGATATCCGCAAAAAGAGGTTGCTGAGGCTTCCTACCAGTTTCAGCGTGCGGCGGAGGCGAAAGAAAAGATCATTGTCGGCGCGAATGAGTTCGTCATCGAGGAGGAATCGCCACATATTCTCTACATCGACGAGAGCGTAGCCGTTCATCAGAGCGCAAAGTTGAAAGCTCTGCGGGCACGGCGCTCGAATGAGAAAGTCCGGCGCAGCCTGGAAGCGCTGAAGAAAACGGCTGCCGAGGAACCGAAGGCTGGGCCCACCGGGAATGTTTCATCGGCGAACACGATGCCCTATATTGTGGATGCAGTGCGCGCGTATGCGACCGTCGGCGAGATTTGCGATGCGCTACGCGAGGTGTATGGGACGTATACCGAGGCGAGTTTTACGTAGCGTGGGCGGACGCCCGCGCTCGGTGGGCGGGTCAGAGAACAGTTCCCATACCGGCGATTCCATACAGGCAGCAACGCGGGCGGGGGCGCCCGCGCCACACGGGTCTGGTAACCTTTTGGGTATCCGTTTCGTCAAACGTTCGCATGCGGAAAGCTATCAATCACCTGAAAAAATCGGATCCCGTTTTACGTGCCATCATTGAGCGCGTCGGGGCGTGCCATATCGAATACGGTCCGGCGGAGTTTCATAGTCTGGCCGAGGCCATCGTCTATCAGCAGTTGAATGGGAAAGCTGCGGTAACCATCTTTAAGCGATTCGCGGCGCTCGCAGGCGAACCGCTCCGTCCAGAAGGGGTCGTGAAACTGACCGATGAGCAGATGCGATCGGTCGGTCTCTCGAAACAGAAGTCTTCTTATTTGCGCGACATGGCGGGGCGCGCCATTCGTGGCGAACTTGACTTCACTCGCCTGCCGGAGATGACCGACGAAGAGGTCATAAAACACCTAACGCAGGTCAAAGGCGTCGGGGTTTGGACCGCACACATGTTTCTGATGTTCACGCTGAAGCGGCCAAACGTGCTGCCCACGGGCGATTTCGGCGTCCAGATGGCGATTAAGAAGCACTACAAAAAGCGCAAGCTGCCCAAGCCTTTGCAGATGGAGAAGATCGCGAAGGCATGGGAGCCCTATCGCAGCATTGCTTGCTGGTATTTGTGGCGAAGTTTGGATGTGAAGACTGTGTAGCGCCGCCGTCATCGGGGAGGAATCTGAAATGCGCAGAAGCACCGTTCACGCGAGAGCCCATGCGCTAGGGTACACCGGGGTGGGGGGGGAAGGTTAGGCTTTGAAGTCACGCCCGCTCTGGGCCATCTAGGCTAAGCTTCACCGTTTGTGTGGGCTTTCCTGCGAGATTTCTCTTCTGTAGACCATCCATCAATCGCTCATCTTCCGCGATCAGCTCTGGGCTTCTTTGTCTTCCGCTACTTTGGATTTCAAGTAGCCTTTGCATCAACTCGGCGAAGTTTTCCATTACTTCCTCACAAGGCTGGCAAGGTTGGTAAGGAACATATAATAGGGGCATCCAGGGCAGAAAACTGGTCAAAAGTGAACAGTTTTAGGGTCTGCAGCGTTTACGGGCTCTTCGCTTTGAGACTCTTTGGAGGTGCTGGTTGAGACGAAAGTGGCGCCACTCTCTCGGATCAGATCCAGTAAATGCCCGATTTGCTCATCGCTCCTGGGATTTCGGCGCGGAAGCTAGTCGTGAAGAACGACATTTAGAAGTGAACTATGAACTTGCAACCCACTCCCGACGTCATAGTCGATGAAGCCTAACTTCCTGAACCTGTTCATGAAAAAACTGACCCGCGACCGGGTTGTCCCAATCATCTCTGCGAGGGTCTCCTGACTGATCTTGGGGACTACAGTCTCGGGCACACCTTCCTTGCCGAAATGAGCAAGCAGTAGCAGGATCCGAGCTAGCCTCTTTTCGCTGGAATTGAAGAGTTGGTCAACTAAATCCTCTTCGTATCGAATGTTCCGCGCCAGTAAATAAGCTACGAACATATCGGACCAGGCGTGTTCTCTGTGGAGAACCGCCATCATCGCCTTCTTCTCAATACGCAGAAGGTCGCAATCTGTCATTGCAGTTGCAGCAGCCATGCGGAGCGGCTGACCTACGAGGCAACCTTCACCAAAAAAGTCGCTGTCACTCATTATGCCTATGGTTGCTTCCTTGCCGCTGTTGGACACAACCGTCAATTTCACTTTACCTTTCTGAATATAAAACACTGCGTCAGCCGGATTCCCTTGCGCGAAGATTGTTTGTTTCGGTTGAAAACGGACAATTTTCCTGCCCTCGCCGATGGTGGCAAGAAATGTATTGGGGTCAAAATCGCGCTTTTTCTTAACACTCATATAATGGCCGTCTCTAGTATGAGAGTTCGCCCTGAGAACGCAGGCTTATGAAGAATGAAGCCAAAAAGTACGGAAGGTTGTTACTCAATTATGGCGCGGGCGTACCGAGGAGCGCAAGTTTTTATTTATGTTTGGTTTCAAAGAGTTGGAGAAGAAGGAACGAGTCTGTGGAAAATCCAGCATAGTCGCCCGGGAGTGGCCATGTGAAGCGTTCTGGTCGTTGAAGCAGTACACCCCAACACACATCGCTTCATTTTCGCAATGTTTCGGCGAGTTAGCTGCACCTTAGACAACTGTTGAAAAATCCCCATTTCGCCAACAACGGCTGAACGGCCGCTTTATCAGATGAGTTCTAGTCTTTGCCGTGCATTCTCTTGCATGTTTAGCAACTTGTCCTTCAGCAGTTCGAATGTTTCAGGCTACAAGCGCCACTTTTTCCCTTGCCATGAGAGCATCGTATCTATAAGGTTGGCCCTGCAAAATTCAGTCGACTTCAAAGATGCTTCTATCAGGAGAACGCGCTCATGCAACGCAACAGGCTGGCGATTCTTGCGGTAACTCTGATCTTGGCGGCTGGCGCCCGGGCTGCCAGCAGCGAGAAAGTTCTTTTTGACTTCACTCTGGGCAGCGACGGGGCTTATCCGACGGGTGGGTTAGTCTTCGACGCCAAGGGCAATCTCTATGGCACGACGGAGAGCGGGGGAGCGAATCTCTATGGCACTGTCTTCCAACTGACGCATTCAAAAAGCGGCTGGACGGAAAATGTGCTCTACAGCTTCACCAACGGTAGCGACGGAGCTTATCCTTACGGGCGCGCTGGTCTTTGACAAAGCCGGTAATCTCTACGGCACCGCCGTGTCCGGCGGCTCAACTTCCTGTGGAAACGGTTGTGGCACGGTTTTCGAGCTAGTGCCAGGCTCCAACGGTAGCTGGACCTTCAGCGTCATTTACAGCTTTACCGGAGGCAGTGATGGATTCGCTCCCGCATTCGGCAGCCTTATCTTCGACCCAGCGGGCAACCTGTACGGCACGGCAGAAATGGGAGGGCAGGGATCTGGAACGGTCTTCAAACTGACCCACTCAAAAGGCGCCTGGAAGGAAAAAACGCTTTATGCCTTCGCCGGAGGGAGCGATGCGGGCTATCCCCTGGCTGGACTGAGTTGGGACACAGCCGGCAATCTGTACGGCGCGACCGTCCGGGGCGGCACCGCCAACGCTGGCGCAGTGTTCCAGTTGAAGCACGTGAAGACGGGCTGGAAGGAAAAGGTACTTTATAGCTTCACCGGGGGCAACGACGGTGCTTATCCGGAATACGGCGGTGTCACCCTCAATGCGGCGGGCGCTGTCTACGGCACAGCGGCAGGCGGCGGAACTTCAGGCCAGGGCGTTGTCTTCGTGCTTAAGCCCTTCAAGAGCGACTGGAAGGAGACCGTGCTTTATAGCTTTACCGGAGGCGGCGATGGAGGCCAGCCCTTTGCTGGCTTGACGTTCAGCACAGCAGGCAACCTGTTCGGGGCCGCGGCCTACGGGGCAAATGGCGGCGGTACCGTCTTTAAAGTAGCGCACACAACGAGCGGCTGGAAGGAGAGCACGCTTCACACCTTTGCGGGCAGCGACGGGCAGTATCCCTATGCTGGCGTCGTAGTAGACAGCAAAGGCAAGTTGTACGGCACAACCTTCCGTGGCGGTACGGGTAATGCCGGCGTGGTGTATCAAGTCACGCCGTAATCAAAATCAAGTACGCCAGGGGCCGCTCATAGGATCTCTCACGAGTGGCCCCTTCGAAAACAACCCTTGGCCGAGGGTCTTGTTCTTCCGTAACCTCCTCTATTGTTAAAGCGCGTGCGATAGTCAATTTGGCCCATGGCCAAGATCTCACACGCGCCGCATGCGGCTGCGCACCATAACAAGATCGAACCAGGTAAGCCGCACGGAACAAGGAAGGCAGAAATCGATGTTGCAGCCAGCGCAGAACCCAGCCAGCGAATCAAAACATTCTCCGAACCCGAACCCCTACACACCACCCAAAAACATAACCTCCTCAATGGAGCAGGCAACGATCGGACGCTCAGTGGTCATCAAGGGCGACGTTAGCGGCGCCGAACCGCTCTATATCGACGGCCGCATCGAGGGCACCGTCAATTTCGCCGAGAGCCGCGTCACCATTGGGCGCAACGCCGTCGTCATCGCCAATATCAGTGCCAAGGAAGTGGTCATCATGGGCGCGGTGACCGGCAATATCCATTGCACGGATCGTTTGGACATCCGCAGCGAAGGCTCGCTCACCGGAGATGTCTTGACCCCGCGGGTTTGCGTTGAAGACGGAGCAATGGTGAAGGGCGCGGTTGAGGTTCGCGCCGCGCACCAGCAGGCCGCGCAAGCGCAGAACGAGAAGCCGCAAGCACAACCGAAGCACATCGAAGCCGTGAAGCACGCCGAGCCCCCCAAGGCAGCAGCAGCCGCGGCTAGCGCAGCGACCTCGGCGACCCTGGCCCATGGGAGCAAGGTCATGTACAACGAGTCGAACTGAGCGCACGCACGTAAAAACCTAGGGCATTGTGGATCAGCTCCACAATGCCCCGTCATTCTCACTCCACTTCAGGCTGGCTTCAATTCAGGCTGACTTCAATCAGGTAACTTCCCGCTATTTCTTTTTGGTTTCGTCCTGCTTGAGGTCGTTTTTCTTCAAATCAAGCGCGGCTGAATTCATGCAGTAGCGCAGGCCGGTCGGAGCAGGGCCATCGGGGAACACATGCCCTAGATGCGCGTTGCAGCGAGCACAGCGCGCCTCCGTTCGCACCATGCCGTAAGCGCTGTCGGTATCTTCTGCAATCGCGGTCTGATCGATCGGCTTCCAGAAGCTTGGCCAACCCGTTCCCGATTCAAACTTGGTTTCTGAGCTGAACAGCGGCTCCCCGCAGCACACGCAAGTGTAAGTGCCTGCATCCTTGGCCTTCCAGTACTTGCCGGAAAACGCCGGCTCGGTTCCCGCCTTGCGGGTTACCTGATACTGCTCGGGTGATAACTGCTTTTTCCAATCTTCTTCAGACTTCGTGACTTTTTCAGGCATGAAATTCTCCTCATGAGTTCTCTCATTGGATTATGGCAGACGCCGAAAAGTTACGGCTCTCTGGTAAGCGAAGTAAGCGCTAACAGAAGATCCATTTCACCAGAGAGACACAGAGATAAATCTTTTCAACGAAGCTTTTCAAGGGTCGCTCGCGGTATTGCCTCATGACTTCGCGTTCTTTGTGACTCTGTGTCTCCGTGGTGAAGGAGTGCCACTAAAGGAACCCAAGGGTCTTGACTTCGCCTTTCATTCGCTTACAATGGCAGTCATGGCGATCACGCGCAGACAACGGCAAGTGTACGACTTCATTTCCGACTTCGTGCAGAAGCACAACTATTCTCCATCGTTCGAAGAAATTGGAGAAGGCCTGGGACTGAGTTCGTTGGCCACAGTGCACAAGCACATCTCCAATCTCGAGAAAAAGGGATTGCTCACGCGCGATTACAACCGCAGCCGCTCCATTGACCTGCTCCCGCCCAAAGGCCGGTTGAAGCAGGCTATGTCGGTAAATACCACGATGGTGCTGCCGCTCCTGGGACGGATCGCAGCGGGTCAGCCAATCGAAGCCGTGGAAAACCCGGAAACGATTTCTCTGGCTGATTTCGTCCGCTCCAAGGAAGTGTTCGTGCTCGAAGTTCGAGGCGACTCCATGCAGGACGAACACATCATGAGCGGAGACTACGTGCTGATCGAAAAGGCGAAGACGGCGCACAACGGAGACATCGTGGTCGCACTGGTCGGGGGATCGGATGCCACGCTGAAGCGTTTCCATCGTGAGGGCGATAACATCCGGCTGCAGCCCTCGAACGCCAACATGCAGCCGATTATCGTGCCCGCCGCTTCAGTCGAAGTCCAGGGACGCGTGATTGGCGTGCTGAGGAAGTACTGAAGTCTAGGCTATCAGCTCTCAGCCATCAGCTTTGAAGAACTGACGGCTCCCAAAAGCAAAACGCCCGGTTTAAGCCCGGGCGTCCAACTTGTGGACAACGACTAAAGAGCCTTCATCCCAAATGCTTGTCGATGGCCTTCTGGATGGTTTCTTTCGGAACATAGCCTACGATCTGTTCCTTCACCTGCCCACCCTTGAACACGAGCAAGGTAGGGATGCCGCGCACTCCATAACGCATCGGAGTAGCACTGTTGTGGTCCACGTCCATTTTGCCGACTTTCACTCTGCCCTGGTAGTCCTTGGCTAACTCTTCCACGATGGGAGCGATGGCCCGGCACGGTCCGCACCAAGTGGCCCAGAAGTCCACCAGCACCGGAGTCTCTGACTTGAGAACATCCTGATCGAAATTCGAATCTGTCACTTCAAATATTCCGTTGCCTGCCATAAGTCCCTCCACTGGCGCGCCGCTCTGGACGTGCCCAGCGAAACAGTATAAAAGCCCATCCTATAAACAATCGATGGGCCTAGTAAATCTTAACACTTCTATTGGATGCACGGGGGCGGCAGAAGTCGCAAGCGGCGGGTTTCTAGGCCTCGAATCGCGGGCACAGCCCATCTGCGACCTCAGGGGTCGAGCGGTTTCTTGCTGTCGCAGGTGCAAATAAAAACGTCCTGAACTTTTCAGCTCAGGACGCCTCGGCAGCCCTCCCCCAGAACTGCCAAACCACAATTGGATAGTAGCCCGGCCCTCTAGTTGTGTAAACGTCACTTTGGTAATACACAATTGATGAATATCGCTCCCGGAAGTAATTGGAGCAACTCGAACGGCAACTGACTAATTCATTGGCAGCAAAGAAGAAGGCTCGGGAGAGAATTCCACTGCCTCCAGTTACTTTGGACCGGACCGTTTTTTTGCACAGCCACCCTGCTGGGCCCAAGGCGACCGAACTACTGTTTTTGCCAAGTTTGCCCAGCGTCAGCTGTGATCCAGGTTTCTTCGATGGAACTGGTCAGCTTGCCATGCAGAGTGTCCGTGAATTCGACCCCTATGATGTCATCTTCGAGAGCTTCGTCATTCACAATTGGTCGCACTTGTGTCCAGTGCTGGCCGGCATCGGAAGAGTGGAAGAGTGCGCCTGCCGAGCCGCCCACCCAAATGTCGAGACCATTCGCTGCCAGGGCTCGAAAGATGGTCTGGCTCGAGACCGGAATTGTCTGCCAGGTTCTGCCGGAATCCAGCGAGCGCTGCAGCGTGCCGTCCGAGCTTAGCGTCCAACGGGGTGCGAGGTTCGCCGGGACGAGCGCATCGCTTGCAGCCCCCGCCGGCACCATACTTCTTTTTCTCGCCACCGGGCCGCCGACCGCCTTCTCAGCTTGAGCGCCTTGCGATTCCGCAAAAGCATCCTTGGCTCTCCCGGGCACGGTTGTGGCATCCGCCATTTCGACCGGACTCGAAGTCGCTGCGGCATGATTCCCATCCGCCGGGTTCGAGGTGATTGCCTTCTGTCGGCTCGCGGTCTGTTTAGCTACGAAAGCAGCCTTACCCTCCAAGGTCGGTACCTGCAAAGATGCAACCTTCTTCTCAATTGCATTGTTCGGCACGCTGTTCGGCACAGGGAGCTGCATTTCCGCCGCAGGCTTTCCTTCCGCGATCGTGGCCGCAATTTGTCGGGCTTCGTGCTTCTGACGGAGCGTGACGACTGCGGCAACGACCATGACACAAGCCACCAGTGCCCCCCAGCGCAAAACAGGCCAAGAGAGCCAACCTGCACTCGCAGGAACCACCGAAACAGCATCTGCGATACTTGGCTGTGTCGCCGACAGCGGCACGATTTCCCGGCAGCTCGTGCACTGGGACAAATGCTCCACCACTTGAACTCGCTCGCGCTTCCCCAGCGATCTCTCCACGAACGCGGTAAGCAAGTTCGGATCAGGATGGTCCCCACACTTCGCAATCGCTTGCAGTCGCTGACCTACGATTTTGGGTATTTCCGCCATTGACCGTTTTGTTTCATCCCTCGCGGCTGCGTCTCATAGAGACGTAGCAAGCTGCGTCTCTACAGAATCCTTTACGACCCGTCCGCGGGGGCTTCCGCCTTCTTCTTGGAGAACGCTGGCCCCCCGGTTTCTTGCGCTAACCGGCTGCGAATATTGACCCGCAGGTCACGAACATCGACATCGAGTGCCTCCTGCGCCTGCCGGCGGCTCATCCCGCACCTTCCCAACGACGCCAAGATCTGCTTGCGCAATGACTTAGCCAATTTGTCCAGCTTGCGGCTGATGGTCGATTCGTGCACCCCCAGAGTGCGCGCAATCTCCGCCAGGGTTCGCTCATCCAGAAAATATGACGCCAGAACAAACCGATCTTCCGACGGCAGTGCCGCCAGGACTTCGTCGGTGGCCGACTCAACTCTGGGATCGACCGCAATCGCCAGTTCAGACTCAGGAGTGGCGAACTGAAAACCCTCTTCCGTTTCCTCGTCCAAGCTGACCAGCCGACGCTGGCGGCGATAGCGGTTGATGTGCTCTTGCGCCATCACCGTGCGCAGCCAACCTTCCAACGAGCCGCGCCCCGTGTACGAGGCTAGCTTCGAAGTGCGCTGCCCGTCGCGTGTCGTCGTCCCGTAGAGCTCCGCATAAATCGAGTCAGCCAATTCGCGCGCCGTTGAGCTTTCCTTAGTGATGTAACCGGCAATGTCATAAAGCTTCTCGCGGTAACGCGTCAGAAAAACTTCCCAGGCGTGCTCGTGCCCGGCGGCACAGGCGCGAGCCAGCGCCAGATCTTCAGCCCGCAAGCTTGCATACAACTCGCGCACGTCGTTCTGCGCCGCACCTGCAGGCAAGTACTTCCGGGCAATTTCCCCGAGCACACCGTCAAACTGCTGGCGAGTCAGCCCAAACACTTCGCCTCTGCTCTTTTCGTAAATCTCGGTCACGACAGAGTCCAACCCCGCGGAAACTTGCACTACGGATTGGACACCGTCTTTGGGCATAACGGACGCAGCCTTTCTCGATGCTACCAACTATTAGACGCAAGTCGCTGGAATTTTGCCGTTCACCAATTAGTCAAGGTAGGAAGAGGACGCCTCGGGGATGGGCTCATAACCCGCATCCTCGAGCGTCCTTGAAACGAGACGTTCTTGAAAACGACGCGTCCTTGAAAACTAAAGGAGGCGCAAAATGCGCTCCAGGCTGTTACTCCCGATTCTAGTGCTTGCAGTGATCGCAGGTCCAGCCGTAGTTATGCCAGGCATAGCTCCCGCCGGCGAAATCCCTTTAACCTCCCACTACAAGGTGCTGGCGCCGATTGGGCACGGAAATCTGACCGTGTTCCCAGTTGTGGCAACCACCTCGCACGACACCCAAGAATTTCTCACCTTGGACGAAGGCCTGCGCTCCGGTGATGTGGTAGTGAGCGAGTCCGGAAACGTGGCGCCTCTGGTGCGGCCGCGTCACGGCTTCCGTCCTCCGCAGCACAACCCGGGCGACGGTGCTGAGGTCAACCGGTTGGTGCTGGTCAACAACTCGAAGCGTCCATTGATCCTGCTAGCCGGAGAAATCGTGACCGGAGGCAAACAGGATCGCGTCATTGGCAAGGATCGCCTCGTGCCCGCCGAAAGCGACCCCATCGATCTTAGTGTTTTTTGCGTCGAGCCCGGACGCTGGACCGCGACCAAGGCCAATTTCGGTTCCTACGATACAACCATGGCTCAGCCGGCGGTGCGCGCCAGAGCCATGGCGGACAAAAATCAGGAAATGGTTTGGTCGGAGGTGAGAAAAGCGCAAGGTTCCGTGGCCGCGCAACTCTCCCCACCGATGGCTGCGGCCGTGGGCGGTACCAGTTCCTATGCCAGGGTGATGCAGAACGACGAAGTGAAAAAGAAAGTCGACGCGGTAGCTGAGCCCATGCAGCACGACTATCAAAGCGTGATCAAGCAACTGCGTGATCGAAATGCCGTGGGGGTCGTCGTAGCCGTGAACGGAGAAATCATCTGGGCAGACATTTTCGCCAATACCAGCCTGCTGGAAAAATATTGGCCCAAGCTGGTGCGTTCCTACGCCGCGGAAGCAATCGTGACCCAGGCGAAGAGCCATGAAGCAGACATGAAAGCCGCGCAACGGTTCCTCGACAATCTGGAATCCCGCAGGGAAATCGTAGAGTCCGAACCCGGCCTATATCGTCACACCGAAATCACCGGAGACGGTTTCAAGGCATTTGAACTAACGTCGCTCCTGCCGAAAACAGGATTCGATCTCCACCTAGCGAAAATGGCGGACTGAGAACACTCACGTGGGGACAGCCGCCCCCGGCTGTCCTGCCGAGCAAAGCTCGGCAAGATCGCGAAACGTCCGCGCCCGCGAGGCTGACGCAACCCGACGACAACAAATCCGGCCCTACTTCTGCGCCGCCTTCTTTTCCGCGGTCTGCTTTTGCGCGTCCACAGTCCAAGGTGGGACGATGCCGTTTTCGCGCGCGTATGCCACCGACTGGCCGAGGTGCTCGTGTGCGTCGGCGACCAGGATGTAGACCACGTCGCCGGCATTCGCCTGCGGGCCGAGTTTCGGGAGCAGTTTCGCGAAATCGGCGTTGCTCATGCCGTTGATCGCCTTCTGGGTGAACTCCCACGACCTGTTCAATTCCTCGACGATCCGGGTTCGATCGGTCGTAGATTTTTCAAAGGTCTTTCCATCGAATCCGGCTGGGGGCGCCACTCCCATGAGGCCCAGAATCCCGTAGCGCTCGCCTGCGACATGGAGAAAGACTTCCGCGAAAGAGCGAGAGTCCGCCGACGGACGCCACGTGATTTTGTCGGCCGGGAGCGCGTTAGCAAGGTCCACAAACTTCTTCTGCACGCCTTGCAGGTCCGCCAGGGACTGGGCCTTCATGTCATAACTGGGAGCAGTGTGGTCGGCGCTCGCCGCAGCATCCGAATTCTGCGCCCATGCACCGACGGACCCAACCCTCAGACCTGCCAAAAGAAACAATACTGCCAGAAACATTTTGTTCATGTTCGATCCTCCTCACAAAAGCGGCTGGTCCGTTAGACGAACACACAAATAAAATGGCACTCACTCGGCGCACAAGTTTTACAAGGATGTCGAACTGGGAGTTTTCCTGGCGATCCGCTGGTTTCCCGCAGCCTCGAATTGGCCGACTCCAACTGAGAACCGAGAACCGGCGACTGACCACTGGTTTTTCATTGTCTTAATAAGGCAAACACGTCAAAGCAGCTTCATCCCTTCCTCGATCGTGGGGTAAGCGAGCGTTGGCAGTAGTTCGCGTTTCATGCGGGAATTATCGGCGACACAGGACGTCATGCCGGCCCTTATGATATCCCGATTGAGTGGGGCTGCAGTGCCCAAGATCAGTGCCGCAGTTTCGCAACAGATCCCGGTGAGGTGGAAAATCCACCTGGGAAGTCTCCAAGGACGTGGGCAGTTGTAATGGTCGGCCAGTTTGTCCAGGAAATCCTGCAGGGTCAGAGGAGCGTCGTCGCAGACCTGATAGATTCCGCGTACATCTTGCCCCTCGATCGCGCACTGAAGTGCAGCCAGAAAATCTGGCAGCGCGATCAAATGTGCCCAGGTTGGCTTCGTCCAAATGGCCATGAGACGGTGACGAAGCATCCAGCCCGCGCCTTCGACGAGTTTGATTCCCCGGCCATAAACAATTCCTGCGCGGAACACAACCGGGACCATCGAAGAGCCTTCGCACGCTTCAAGCAAACATCGCTCGGCTTCAAGGCGAGTGCGGAAGTGGACCACGTTGGAGATTGCGTCGAGCTGTCCAGTCGCTGGCCGGTCCGGAGTTGTTTCTCCCTCCACATGTGGGAAACTGACGAGAACGAACTTCCGCACACCCGCCTGTCCGGCAGCTTCAATTAGATTCTTCACGTAGCCCACATTGGTTTTCGGCAGAAACCGTTCGGGCAATGGTGCGAACAAAACACCTACAAAGTGCACGATGCAGTCGATTCCAGCGCAGGCCTGCGGCAGGGATTGGGGCTGCGCCAGGTCCACCCGGCGGACCGAAACATTCGCGCACCCTGAAAGGTCCGGTGGCAATGGAGACTTATGCAGAGCCAGAGCAGCGTCCATAGCGCCAGCCAAAGCGATCCCGCGACCCCGAGTACGATTCTTTGCGGCGTGGGCCTAAGATCGAACGGAAGAGCATTTCGCCGAATACCCCAGTAGCCCAGGCCTCCGAGCAGCAAGGTCACGACAATCTCAAGACTCAAGTATCGCTTGATGTAGAAAAGCATGGGGTCTCAGTGAGGGGTTGCGCATAATCTGAACGTAACTCTAATTCATTTTCGGGGGGCTGGCTGACCTGTCTTCGCTCCGCCTAAAAAGAGGTTGCCCCATCCTCGCGTTTTTTGCGAGGGTGGGTGCCGAGACTCTCGACCGGAGCACAATCATGCTTTCTTTGTTGACTCAATCCTTCACATCAGATAATCTTAGTTCGCGTATATTATCTTATCGATAACATTAGATCTTTGACAATCTGACGAAATGGGAAGGCCGCGAAAGCATCTTTGTGCCGCCCAACGCGTAGGCTCAGTCCCAAAACGGGACCGCGAGCCCACCGCCCACCGCCGTAACTCCCATGTTGTCTAGATTTTGCGTGTAACTCCTCTAAACTCAAAGATCTAGCACATAGTCGTAAATTAGGTTCTTTGTTTTCTAGATTTTGCACACGATAGGGGGAGGGGGGTACCCGGTACTAAACAGTAAATGCCGTCCCGTTGTGGGAAAGGCGATGCCCTCCGGCGTATGATCTTTGCGATTTGAATCTTGGCCTTGGAAGGAAATTTGATCGAAGGCTAAAGTGACTGAAAATCTCCGAAAGCGAGGCACACACATGAAGCAATCGTACTCGGCGGCAATGCGGTTGGGCCTTTTTGTTCTCCTCCTGGCGACGTTTGCCATGGCAGCCGATCCTGGCTATCACGTGATCAAGACGTATAAGTTGGGCGGCGAGGGCAGCTGGGATTATCTCAATCTCGACAGCTCCTCGCGACGCCTCTACATCTCCCGCGCCACTCACGTCATCGTGATCGATGCGGATTCAGGCAAGCCCGTCGGCGATATTCCGGATACGCCCGGCGTACACGGCATCGCGCTGGCTCCGGAACTGGGACGCGGCTTTATCAGCAATGGGCGTGAAGGCACGGTCACGATTTTCGACATCGAGACGCTGAAGCTGATCACTAAAGTCAAAGTCGGCGACAATCCTGACGCGATTCTCTACGATCCCGCCACCAAACGCGTCTTCACCTTCAACGGAAAGAGTCAGGACTCAACCGCGATCGACGCTGCCAAAGGCATGGTGCTGGGGACGATCAAGCTGGAGGGCAAGCCCGAATTTGCCGTCAGCGACGGCAAGGGAGAGATTTTCGTCAACATTGAAGACAAGAGCCAGCTAGACGCGATCGATCCCAACAAGCTGGAAGTGAAATCGCGCTGGCCGCTGGCTCCGTGCCAGGAACCCAGTGGCCTCTCCATGGACCGCAAGAACCGCCGCCTGTTTTCCGGCTGCGACAACAAGATGATGGCCGTAGTCGATGCCGACAGCGGAAAGGTGATTGCCACACCCGCAATCGGCGGTGGAGTGGATGCCACCGTCTTTGATGAAGGCACCGGCCTCGCATTCGCATCCTGCGGCGAGGGCGTGCTGACCGTGGTGCGCGAAGAGTCGCAGAGCAAATTCAGCGTTGCGGAAAATGTTACGACTCAGGAAGGCGCCCGCACTCTCGCCCTCGATGATAAGACTCACCAGGTTTTCGTGGTGACGGCAAAATTCGGGCCGCCCCCGGCGCCGACTCCAGAGCAGCCGCATCCCCGGCACTCGATTCTGCCTGACACTTTCGTGGTCCTGGTTGTCGGCAAATAAATTGCCGCTTCCCCGAACCGGCGTTGAATGGAGAAACAAGATCGATAAACGAGATCGATAAAAGAGATTGATCGAAGAGATAAGAGAAGTTGCGTAGCCGCGCACTTACTGTAAACTATGCCAACCCCGGTGGGCACGAGACCCCGGGGGCGAGGCTCCATGAGCGCCAGCGACGCAGAAAAATTCCATCGCGCGAGAATTACCAAACGTGTGGACATCGCTCCCGAGTTGTGGATGATTCGCGTCCAGCCCGACGGCGAGTTCAAATTCGCTCCCGGTCAGTATGCAACTCTGGGCCTCGAAGGTCCGGACAAGCGCAGGGAGCGTCCATACTCCATCGTGTCTTCGCCTTACGAGAGCGAACTCGAGTTTTTTTTCGAACTCGTTCCTCCCGGAGATCTCACTCCCCTGCTGTACAAGCTGCAACCCGGCGATGAACTGCTCCTGCGAAAGGTTCCTAAGGGGCGGTTCATGCTTGATACCGAAAGCGGCCGCACCAATCACCTTTTGGTGTGTACCGTAACCGGCGTTGCTCCCTTCGTAAGTTATGCCCGCGCTCTCTATCGAGACTGGAAAGAAGGGAGGTTTGCGGGGGAACACAAGCTGTTTCTGCTGAACGGCGCAAGCCGCTCGTGGGAGTTCGGGTATCTGGAAGAGTTGCAGAAATTCGCGGAGAAGGCGCCTTGGTTTCAGTACGTACCAACTGTCAGCCGTCCTTGGGACGATGAACAATGGACGGGCGAGACCGGACGCGTGGATGATGTCCTGCGCAAGTACACCGACATGTGGGGTCTCGGGGCGAATGCGGTCGCGTATTTGTGCGGCCATCCGGCGATGGTCGAAGGAAGCAAGGGAATCCTGAAGCGTATCGGCTTCACCAAAGAAGGATTGAAAGAAGAGATCTATTGGGTGCCATCAAGGGAAGCGGTCGCATCCTAAGAACCTTAGCTTGTGGACGCAGCCCTAAACACCCACACTGGAACTCCGGCGTTCAAGCAGAAGAACGTCTCTCCAGATACCGTCTCGTCGGCCGAGTTTCTGGCGCAGTCCCACTTCTCGGAATCCGCAGGACGCATGCAAAGCGAGGCTGGGAACATTCTCCGGAAAGATGCCGGCCTGCAGCGTCCATATCCCGTAGCGTTCCGACTGCTCGACCAGCGATTGGAGCAGCATCTTCCCGACCCGGCGACCTCGCGCCTCAGCAGCTACGTAAACGGAAACTTCTGCCACGCCTGAATAAACGCGACGGCTGGAAACCGGACTCAATGCTGCCCACCCGAGAATGCGCCTGCTGTCGCGCGCTACCAGCCGACAGTCTGGAAGATGCGCACTATCCCACTTCATCCACTCTGGAGTTCCCGTTTCGAATGTGGCGTTGCGCGTGGCTATCCCTTCGGAATAGATATCGCGCACCGCAAGCCAGTCATCGCTGCGCATAGCCCTGATGTCAAAGTCCACCATATTCAGATTCGATCCAGGAATACGAGCCAAGGTCGCAGCTAACCCGGAAACGTTCCGGCTCCTATTCGCTTTCCGCGGGCGCGAAAAACACCAGTACCATCAACTCTTCGGTGATGTCGTGAAAGCGATGTTCCACTCCAGCCGCAACAAAGATGACGCTGCCCTCGCTCACAGCCTGGTCTTCGGAACCGGCTCGCATGCGGCCTCTGCCGTGAACTACGTAATACATTTCGTCTTCTTGGTGTGGTGATTGAGGGTCAGCGCCTCCGACGGGCAAGACGTAAACTCCAGCACTCATCGCCGGGACTCGCAGAAACTCCGAGTAACGCTTCCCGGATTGCTCGCGGCGTTTTTCTGCATCGACGATGTTGAAGAAGCTTGCCGCTTTCACTATCGCTGCTTCCCACTCTCCGTCGCACTAAGCGAAGCCAAAGGTTGGCTGCCGGTTTTCGTTTCTGCGAGGTGTTCCAGCGCGGACCGCAACTCCTGCGGCTTGAAGCCAAACGGGCCAGGCCTGCTCTTGTAGGCGATGCGCCCCTTCCCGTCGATCAAGTAAATCCGGTCGGGCCAGCCCGTATACGCTTTCTCGGTCGAGTTCTCGAACCCATCGATCAAGGCGGGAAACTTTATCCCCAACTTGCGCACGCAGGCTCCCGCCACCAGCGAGCGCTCCTCATAATCTTTCGGGCTGGTGAAGACGACCTTATCTTTTATATTGCTTTCCATTTGCCACACGTCGCTGGGATGCGCTTCGAGAATGTATACCGCCAGAAATGCCACCTTATTACCGTATTGGTCGTAGAGCTGGTTGAGGGCAGGAACCTCCCGCCGGAAAGGAGGTCAAGTGTAGCTTCCGAATACCAACACCACCGGCTGGCGCGCAGTCAGCGACGACAATTGAACGGTCTCGCTCTTATCCAATTTCATCAGCGAGAAGTCCGGCGCCGCGTCTCCAGCCTGCAGATTTCCCGCCCGGGCGTGGGTCCAAAGGGTCTCGAATGGGAGGGTCAGGAAAACCACGGGACCGGGCATCTTGGCCATGACCCGCGCAAACGTTTCGGGAGGCTGGCGCATGGCCCTCCAGACAAACGCAGCAAACGACGCGTAAACCATCAGCAGCACAATCAGGAATGGAATCAGTAATTTTCGCATCAGCGTGCTCGAACTGTAGACCTTGGTCAAACAGCATAGCATCATCTGGGTACCCGGCGTCGTTCCGTGGGATGGGAATATAATGGCGACCGGATGACTCTCACTGCGGGCGCCAAACTCGGACCGTATGAAATCCAGTCGACGCTGGGTGCGGGTGGCATGGGCGAAGTCTATCGTGCGCGCGACACTCGCCTGGACCGGCAGGTCGCCATCAAGGTTCTTGCTTCCCATCTTTCTTCTTCCCCAGAACTAAAGCAGCGGCTGGAGCGGGAGGCACGTGCTATCTCTTCCTTGAATCATCCCCACATCTGCCATCTCTATGACATTGGTTCGCAGGACGGAACCGACTACCTGGTGATGGAGTTGCTCGAAGGGGAGACGGTCGCCGAGAGACTTCGCAAAGGCTCTCTGCCTCTGAACGAAGTGCTGAAAGTCGGCGCGGAGGTAGCCGATGCCTTGGAGGTCGCCCATCGCGCTGGCATTGTCCATCGCGACTTGAAGCCGGCAAACATCATGCTGACGAAGTCGGGTGCAAAGCTGATGGACTTTGGTTTGGCAAAACCCTTCGGCATGAGTCCTGCAGCATCTGGCGCAGCACCTGCGTTCACCGCGGTGGCGACCATGACCGGACTAAGTCCGGCAAGCCCGCTGACCACAGCGGGCAGCATCGTTGGTACCATCCAGTACATGTCGCCGGAACAGATCGAGGGCAAAGAAGCTGACGCGCGCAGCGACATCTTCGCGCTGGGCGCGGTGCTGTACGAGATGGCGACGGGAAAGCGGGCCTTTGAGGGCAAGAGCCAGATCTCGGTGGCATCGTCGATCCTGGAGAAAGACCCGGAACCGATCAGCGCGGCCAATCCCATGATTTCGCCGGCGTTCGAGCATGTGGTGAAAACCTGCCTGCAAAAGAATCCGGAGGAGCGTTTTCAAACCGCACACGATATCAGGCTGGAACTCAGATGGATTGCCGAAGACCGATCGTCGCGGTCCGCGCCAGCTTTGCCGCCAGCCTCTCGCCATCCAGGCGAGCGGATCGCCTGGGCAGCGGCCATTCTCATCGCGATTATCGCCGGCGCAATTGCTGGAATTTTCCTCGCCCGGCCCAGTCAGCCCGCTCGCATCGTCCGCACGGTCATTGCTCCGCCTGAGGGCACCTCGTTCCGGTTGACCGGCGACCTGGCCGGTCCCCCAGTGCTCTCGCCCGATGGTGCCTACGTCGCGTTTACTGCCGCTGCGTCGGACGGCAAGGTCGTGCTTTGGGTTCGTGCCATGGACAAGCTTGAAGCACGCGCTCTGCCAGGTACAGACAATGTGATATTTCCTTTCTGGTCGCCGGACAGCCGCTCGCTCGCATTCTTCGCCGACAGTAAGCTCAAAACTATCGATCTCAACGGCGGCTCTCCCCTGGTGATTTGCGACACCCCGCAGGGCCGCGGAGGCTCCTGGGGACCGGACGGCGTGATCCTGCTGACCGCAGAGACACAAGCGCCCATCATACGAGCCAGCGCCAACGGCGGAACCCCGGTCGCAGTTACAAAACTTGATCGGACCCGGCACACGTCGCATCGCTGGCCCTTCTTTCTTCCCGATGGCAAGCACTTTCTTTATGTCGCTATCAATCACGATCCCTCCCAATCGGAGAATGACGCCGTGTACTTCGCCTCGCTCGATGGCGCGGAGAACCGCCTCTTGTTCCGCTCTCGCTCGAACGCGGTCTACGCCAGCGGATTTGTGTTGTTCGCGCGTGGCAGCCAGTTGATGGCGCAGAAGTTCGATCCGGCAGCTGGAAAGCTCAGCGGAGACCCACAGGTCGTGGCCAACGGGGTTGCCAACGATCTCAGCACGTGGCACATGGACGCCTCTGCCTCCGGCCCGGGACTGCTGGTGATGGGCAGTGGCGGGACACCCGATTGGCAGCTCATCTGGGTCGATCGCACCGGGAAACGAATCGGCACCGTCGCCGACAAGCTCTCGAACCTCCAATTTGCCCGTTTGTCACCCCAAGGGGACCGGGTTGCGCTCCAGATCGATACTGGGGCAAACGACATTTGGGTTCTCGATCTGGTCCGCGGGATTCGCACCCGGTTTACTTTCGGCCCGGTTACGAACGACCATCCGGTTTGGTCGCCCGATGGCAAGTGGATCGCCTACAGCTCCAATCGCAACGGCAGATTTCAGCTCTATCGCAAGCCCTCCGATGGCAGTGGCGCCGAGGAGCTTCTGCTCGATGATGATCAGGTGATCTTTCCCAACGATTGGTCGGGCGATGGCAGAACCCTGCTTTATTCCCGCGGCCTTTTTCTTGGGGTTGGCGAGGAGAGCTGGGCGTTGGCATTGGACGGCAATCGCAAGCCTCTCCTGATCGTGCCCCACGGCGCCAACGCTTTCGCAAGCCACGGAAGGCTCTCGCCCGACGGCCGCTGGCTCGCCTACACGTCCAACGAGTCCGGTCAACCGGAGGTGTATGTCGTACCCTTCCGCGGCGGACAAGGGAAATGGCAGGTCTCACCGAATGGAGGCCATTTCCCGTTGTGGGGCAGGGATGGCAAAAGCCTCTATTACGCTAATATCAACTACACCATTTTTGCGGTACCAGTGAAGCAACTGAACGACACCCTGCAATTCGGTACTGCACAGCAACTGGTGTCCAACACTTCCACCCCGGTCTTTTTCTATGATGTCTCGCCGGATGGCAAGAAGATACTTCTCAATGTAATCTCCCAGCAGGTGAACCAATCGATTACAGTAGTCACAAACTGGGCCGAAGAACTGAAGAAGTAACGCTGGCAGCCACAGTTTGGGCGCAACCTGAGACGTTGCGAGCAACGTCTCTGCAGCCTCGATCAGTATTGACCGTAGCGTCCCTTCACGGAATCGATGAGCTTTTGCGAGTCGTAGCCGACGCCGTCTTTGAAGACTATCTCCACGTTCTCGATGTCTGAAATACGGCTTGCGGGGTCGCCCTTGATTACCACGAGGTCCGCGTTTTTCCCTGCGACGATCGTCCCGATCTGATCCTGCTTGCCCAGGTATGTGGCGCCGTTGAGGGTGGCAATCTTGATCGCCTCGACGGGCGGGAATCCGGCTTCGACCAGCAGTTCGATCTCGCGCTGATCGCCGAATCCGGGGACGACGCCCCCGTTGCCGGTGGGATCTGGACCCGCCAGCAGCAATCCTCCGGCTGCGGCAAATTCATGTTCCAACTCCATGTCGCGCTTGAACAGCATGGGCCAGTCAGCTCTTGGCGGTTTCATGGTCGCAGGCCGCTCGCGGTTGTAAAGATAAGCTTCGCGTGCTTCTGGCGTCATTGCGTCGAGGACCGGTTGTCGCAGCGGAGGACGTCCCGGGATGCCGCCACTCTCAAACACGGGCAGCGTCGAGGTGATCGCTACATGGTGTTTCACCAGCATGTCGATCAGATCCTTCGCTTCCGGACTATTCGCCTGCATGTGTTCCAGCGTGTAGGTTCCCTGGCTTTCGCTGCAAACATCAGGTTTCTTGTCGGGGTCGAGTTGTGTGTTCACAAAAAAACCGTGCTCGAGACCATCAATGCCCAGTTCCGCAGCTTCCTTGTATGTCACCGAGCACAGGTGTCCCGTGACCTTGATGCCACGCTTGTGCGCGGCTTCAATCGCGGCCTTCAGTTCAGCCCGCGTGATGTTCATGTACGCTTTGAAAGACGTCACCCCGCGGTCGGCCCAATATTCGACCATCTGCCGTGCCTCGTCGGGGCCGCTTAGCTGATGCATCTGGAGGAAGTAGCTGTTGGGTCCCTCCAGGTACGGCCCGGTCACATCGATGTGCGGACCGGGCAGCTTGCCATCGTCGATCGCGCGCTTCAGGTTCAGATCGGCGTAGGTCTCAACGCTGCCCGTGGTGCGCATCGTGGTCACGCCGCCAGCCAGATAGAGGCGCGGCGCGGAGAACGTCATCTGCGGCACCAGCACTGGCGGTTCGGAGTTCCACTGGCTGTCCTCGTTCGGCCGGGCGACGTAAAAAAGGTGGTTGTGCATGCCGACGATCCCCGGCAAAACTGTGTATCCGCGCAGGTCGAGGATGGTGGTTCCCTCGGCGAGAGCGTCCGAACCCGGCAGCACCGCTGTGATCTTGCCCTGTTCGATAACCACGTTCTGGTCTTCGACTGGCGGCCGTCCCGTGCCATCGATTACACGCACGTGTTCGAGCACTACTCTCGGCGTGTTCACGCGCACATACTTCTGCACCAGCGGGGACAGAGAAGCGGCCTGTTGAGCGTTAGCCCATAGAGGAAGAGACAGGAACGCGAACAAAATCAAGAAGCGGTTGAAGCGCATTGGATTCCTCCAAAGTCGGCTAATTGTAGCCGATTGAACGCAAGCCAACCCGTAACGGACCAAGATCGTTTCACTTCTGGCGCGGGTGTCTGCTAACTTTGATGTTTTCAGGAAGTCTATGAGTGGCATACTGAGGATTCTCTTGATGCAACAGCTTCTTTCCGCCATTTTGCTGACTGCCGCTTTCCCCTTGTTCGCCCAGGACACAGATTTGCTACGACACTTTGATTACGACCAGAAGGCATCGCTCGACACTCAGGAAGTGGGCCTCGAACACCGCGGCGATGTCGCCATTCACGACATCTCTTATGCCAGCCCCAAGGGCGGACGCGTCCCCGCCTATCTAGTCGTGCCCAGTGGCAAAGGGCCGTTCGCTGCCGTGATCTGGGGGCATTGGTATTGGAACAATTCGGCAATGCGCAACCGCAAGGAGTTCCTGGACGAAGCTGTAGCCCTCGCACCGGCCGGCGTGGTGTCGTTGCTCACCGACGGCCCCATCGCACGCCCGGGACACGTGGAGGACCGGACGCCGCTGAATGAGCAGCAGGTCACTGATCTGGTGCAGCAGGTCGTGGACATGCGCCGCGGCGCTGACCTGCTGCTGGCCCGTCCGGACGTTGATCCCAAGCGTCTCGCATATGTAGGCCATAGCTACAACGCAAATGTGGGCGGATTTCTCAGCGGCATTGATAAGCGCTTCAAGGCATTCGTTCTGATGGCGGGCGGTTTATCGGATGAATCGGATCTCAAGTCGAAAGCGGTGCAGGAGTATCGCCAGAAGATCGGCCCCGAGAAGTTCGACGCATTCCAGGCCAAGTACGGATGGCTCGATCCCGGCAAGTTCGTCTCCCACGCGGCCCCCGCTGTGGTATTTCTGCAGTACGGTTCGCAGGAGAAGTTCTTGAATCCCGATCGGGCGCGCGCGTATGCAGCGATCGTGAGTGAGCCCAAGAGCTTCAAACTTTACGATGCTCCCCACGCCTTGAATGCTGAAGCCCGCCGCGACCGCATTGCTTTCCTCATTGACCGACTCAAACTTAAGCCGGTCGCGCTCGCCGTGATTGCGGGCATACCGGATCTGTTTCAACCGCCGGACCAAAATCCTTAAGACAGGTTTTTTGTGCGGGAGTTCTCCGTTACTGTTTCGCTTAACCAGGTTGTCGTCCGGGATACGGTGGTCCTTGAACGCATACGCATTTACGAACTCAGCTAGCCCTTGGCTGACATTGTCTTCCCCGATGTAGGCTCTTGGCCATGAACGGTCGATGATGGATTCGCGAACGGGATATAATTCTCATCCGCAAGACCATGCAAACTGAGATGAACCGCTCGGATTACGGCAAGACGACAAAGGGAATCGGAAGGCGTGAATTCCTGCTCAAAGCGCTCGTGTCCGGTGGCTTAGCCTCGCGATATCTGGTGAGCCCGGCAGGCTTGCTTCTCGCAAAAGACATCTTCGGTCAGACCCCTCAAAGTAACACTTCGAATCAAACCACCAAAGAACTGGTTACTCCTAATATCGACTTCTTCATTCGCAACCATTTTGCAACCCCGAAGATTAGTGACGAGGCGTGGAAACTCGAGATCGGTGGCCTGGTTTCCAAGCCGTTGAAGCTGTCGTATTCTGATCTCCTGCTGATGCCCTCGGTCCGTCGCCCTTCCACTTTAGAGTGTGCGGGAAACGCGTCGGGCGGCGCGGGTGTGGGGACAGCAGTTTGGTCGGGACTCCCTTTAGGAGAGCTAATGCGGCAAGCGGGCCTAAAGCCGGGAGCAACCACGATTGTGTTTCACGGGGCCGACTCTGGCGAGGGCGAGAACGTGCCGCCCGGCACTCACTTCGCCCGTGCCATTCCGCTTGAGGCGATGGAGCCCGCCACGTTGCTGGCCTATGAGATGAATGGCGAGCCGTTGCCTGCGGAACATGGTTTCCCGCTCCGCGTACTGGTTCCGGGCTGGTACGGCATGGACTCGGTGAAATGGCTGACGCGCATCGAGGTGCTGGACCATCCTTTCAAAGGATATTTTCAGGATGAGAAGTACGTCTCGTCGGGGGCGCATGGCGCATCTCGTCCGATCACGTTCATACAGGTGAATTCGAAGTTCTTGCGTCCGTCGGAAGGCGAAGAGATTCGTGCTAAAACATACCGCGTGGAGGGTGTTGCTTGGGCAGGAGAGCGCAAGATCGCCCGCGTCGAAGTGCGGGTGGGCGGCGGAGCCTGGCAACCGGCGAATCTCTCGGCCTCGCCGGCTGCCACGATCTGGAGTCCGTGGAGCTATGCATGGCAGGTTCCGAACTCAGGGCGGTACGCGCTGGAAGTTCGCGCAACCGACGAGGACGGCCGGAGCCAGCCTGAAGTTCGCGACCCTGATCGAAAAGATCCCTACGAGCTCAACACTCCTCATCGCGTCAATGTCAGTGTTCCGTAGCCAGAGGTGAACTGGCTCTGTTGACATCCCGCTATTTCGGGATGGCGCGCAATGGCGCAACGTAGCGCCGCCGTCCTGCCGGCGCTACAAGGGTGTCAAGCGAGGTTTGGGCGAAGGGAAGATAGAAATCTCGGAACAACTGGGAGTCTTCAACGAACGACGAGGTCAACGTGTTAGCTATGAACCGGCATCCATCTCAATATTGCGGACAGAAACTTCTGTTGCACGTTGGACTGTTGCTTCTTGGCGGCTTGACACTTGTGACGCCGACGGCTTCGCAGTCCCAAGATCTCTCTGAGCTTTCCGCGCAAGGAAAGGCCGCGCTCCGGGACCAGCAATTCGATCATGCAGAAAAGGTCTATGAGCAGGTCGTCAAGCTCGATCCGCGGTCGGCCGAAGCCCATTCCGATCTTGGACTGGCTCTCTATATGTTAGCCACGTATCCGCGTGCCATCACTGAACTGCGCAAGGCACTCGAACTCAATCCTCATCTGGATCACGCCCAGGTCCTACTGGCCCTGAGCTATTTCAATACCGGCGAGTTCGACCGTGCAATTCCACTACTCGAAAAGGCCTACCGGACTATGAAGGATGATCCGGTCGTGGCCGCTCACCTGGGCTTGGCTTATTTGCGGCGGGAGAAGGACGACGAAGCCCTGGTGGTGCTAAGCCACTGGGTGGAACTTGAACCCAACAGTGCGGACGCTCTGTACTTTAAGGGGAAAGCTGCGATGTACGTGGCCTCAAATTCGTTCTCCCAATTGACCAAGGCCGCGCCCGATTCTTATCGCATGCTGCAGCTGCGGGCTGAAATGCTGCGTCAGCAGAACCTGGCGCCGGCTGCGATCAACGAATACAAGAAGGCGATCGCGCAGAAGCCGGATGCAGCCGGGCTTCACTATGCTCTGGGAACTCTGTATCGCGAAGGCGGGCGCCTGGATGAGGCCCTGGCCGAGTTTCAAGAGGAGCTGAAAATTTCGCCAAGTGATGCGATGACCGATTATCTTATTGGCGACATCCACCTGCAGCGCAATGAACTGGACGACGCACAGAAATATCTGGCGCAAGCGTTGAGTGTCCAGCCGGGACTGATCGAAGCCAAACTCGACCTGGCTAAGACCTATCATGCCCAGGGCAAGGCTGACGACGCAGTGAAAATGCTTCAGACGGTCGTGGCCTCCGACCCCGACGACCAGGATGCCCACTACCTTCTGTTCGGCTTGTATAAGGAGCGCGGCCAGGCTGCGGAGGCCCGCAAAGAATTGCAGATTTTCCAGGAGCTGAAGCGAAAGGCCAACGAACAGGAGCAAAAGCGCATGCGGCTCGATTCCATTGACTAACCCCCAACGCCCAAGCATCCTGCGTCTTGTGCTAGAAGCGATATCAGCCTTGACAAATTCCGCCCTCCGCCGATATTGTCTCTAAGCGCTTATTTGAAACGTGCCCGCCACATGTTAGAAGTCACTTCGGGCCGCCCTGAGAAGGTATTTCGAGCGATGTCTAGCGAACGTGTTCTCGCCGCCACGCTGGTCCAACCCGGTCAATACGAAGTACGTGAGTATCCACTGCCGGAACCGGGGCCAGGCTGTGTTCTGGTGAAAATGGAGTTGTCAGGAATCTGCGGCACCGACAAGCACACCTACCAGGGCTACATCAACCAATATGCGGGCATCGGAGACGGTAAGAAGATTCGCTTTCCGATCATTCAGGGTCACGAAAATGTGGGAACCGTCGCGGCGATCGGCGGTGATGGCCGTTACACCGATTTCGAAGGCCTTCCCCTGGCGGTCGGCGACCGAGTAGTCGTCGGCGCGAACGTTTCCTGCGGCGATTGTTACTACTGCCGGCACGACTTCCCCTACTACTTCTGCCAGAACATGACGGACTACGGCAACAACCTGAGTGCTGCCGATCCGCCGTATCTGTTTGGCGGCTGGTCTCAGTATATGTACATCGTTCCCGGAAGCTTTCTGGTTCGCGTTCCGGACGACCTGCCTTCCGAAGTTGCGGTTCTCACCGAAGTCATGGCGGTGACTGTGGGACTTGACCGGGCGAAGCAGATGTCGGCCTTTCCCAGCGAAGCATTTCTCTTTGACGACACGGTCGTGGTTCTTGGCGTCGGCCCACTGGGGATGTGCTTCCTGATGAAAGCCCGCATGCTCGGAGCCGGAAACATTATTGCCGTCGATCTGTCCGATTATCGCTTGCAGTTTGCCAAGCGACTCGGGGCCGATCATGTGCTGAACGTTTCCAAGACGAGTCTCGCCGACCGGCTGGATTTTGTCCGCAGCCTTACCGGAGGGCGTGGCGCCGACATGGTGATCGAAACTGCGGGCGTACCGCAGGCAGTGCCCGACGGCCTCGAAATGCTGCGACTGGGAGGGCTACTGCTCGAGGCCGGCAACTTCTCCGACCTCGGTGAAGTGCCCATAAACCCGTTCCGACATCTCTGCTCGAAGAGCGTGCGCATTCTCGGCGTCGGCGGTGAAGAACCAGCGAGCTACGGCCCCAGCATGCGGCAGATGGCTCGCTATATGCGTAACTATCCTTTGCGAGAGTTTGTCTCGCACCGCTTTCCGCTTCGTGACGTTGAAGCTGCTGTGCAAAAGTCTATCGCGCCGGATTCCATGAAGGTCGCCATCGCACCATGGGCCTGACTGCAAGTTCTGGCTAGGAATTTCATTTGCGAGCCGCACGGGCGAGGACGCCCGCGCCTACATTAGCAACTCGAAGGAGAACATCCGATGGGAAAACTAGCAATCACGGGCGGAAAGCCTGTCCGAAAAAAGCGCTTTGATCCTTGGCCCATATTCACGGACAAAGAGAAGAAAGCGCTCAAAGATGTTCTGGAAAATCACAATTGGGGTGGACAGCCCTTCCCCGGCAAGCACGCCGAAGCGTTCGCCAAGAAATTCGCCAAGCTCCACACCGCCAAGTACGGCCAGTGCGTGAACACGGGTACGGTTGCCATTCAGGCCGCGCTCAAGGCTATCGATATCCGTCCTGGGGACGAAGTGATTGTCCCGGCCTACACCTGGGAAGGAACCGTCGGACCGGTGCTGCTGGTAAACGCCGTTCCGGTTTTCGTTGACGTCGACCCCGACACGTATTGCCTGGATGCGAAGCTGATCGAGCAGGTAATCACTCCCAAGACGAAGGCCATTCTTCCCGTCCATCTGGGAATGAGGTTTGCCGACCTGGATGCTCTCATGGCGATCGCCAAGAAGCACAACCTCAAGGTGATTGAAGACTGCGCCCACGCCCATGGCGGCATGTGGCGTGGCAAAGGTGCGGGCTCGATTGGAGATCTGGGCGCTTTCAGCTTTCAATCCAGCAAGCTGATCACGTCGGGCGAAGGTGGAGCGGTCATCACCAACAACCTGGAATACCACGAGCGGGTTCAGAGCTACATCAACGCCGGGCGGGCCAGTGTCACCGACAAATTCAAACATCGCATGATCGGATTCAACTATCGCCTCGGTGAATTCCAGGCGGCCGTGTTGGGTGCTCAACTCGATCGCCTTCCCAGTCAAGCCAAGGAGCGGGAGAAGAACATGAAGTACTTCGAGTCCCGTCTGCGAGGCACTCGCGGCATAGGATTGTTGAAACCGGAACCTCGCATCACGCGCCTGGCCCCCTACGGTTACGTGCTGAAGTATTTTGCGGATCAGGTGAAGGATATTCCGCGTGCAGGCTTCGTCGCAGCTCTTCAGCAGGAAGGAATACCGTGCGACGGTCTTTTCTACGAACCCGTCTACAAGAGCTCGCTATTCCCGGTTAATTCCGCCGACTTCCCGGCCCTAAGCTGGGGACGTCCTACGCCGCTTGACCTGCGAACCATGTATCGGTGTCCAGTTTCAGAGCGGGCCGCATACCACGAGGCAATCTGGTTCTCGCATCACTTGTTCCTCGGCGGCAAGGCAAATATCGACAGCATTGCCGAGGGGATCTTCAAGGTTCTCGAGAACATTGAGGAGCTCCGCGGGCTCGAACACCGCACCATCAAGGCACAAGGAATGAGCCGCGCCGACCGCGAAAGCTGAACACACAGCGCTCAACTCGGAGGGAACTTTTCTATGCCAAGGGTCAAGCGAGTCGGATACGCGGTGGTGGGCTTGGGAGGTATTTCTCAAGTCGCAGTGCTGCCTGCGTTCGCTCACAGCAAGAAGGCCAAACTGGTCGCAGTCGTTAGCGGCGACAAGAGGAAGGCGCAGAAACTCGCGGAGCAGTTTAAAGCCAACGGGACCTTCAGCTATGGGGAGTTTGGCGAATGTCTCAGCAACCCTGAGGTGGAAGCTGTTTACATCGCGACCCCGCCCGGCGAGCACGAAAAATATGCGGTCGCAGCCGCCAAGGCAGGCAAGCACGTGCTCTGCGAAAAACCACTCGCAGCTACAGTCAAGCAGGCTCGAAACATGGTCGAAACCTGCCGCCGGAACAAAGTTCAATTCATGACCGCGTATCGAAAGTACTTTGAGCCAAGTAGTCTCACCCTCAAGAACATAATTTCGAAAGGAGAATTGGGCCGCATCGATGTGATTCACACGCTGTTCACTGAACTTCGTCCGTTCGGCGACAACTCGCCTTCGTGGTTGTTTTCGCGCAAGCTATGCGGCGGGGGGCCATTAACCGATCTCGGCGTCTACTGTTTGAATACCTGCCGCTGGCTGGTCAATGAGGACCCGATTGCCGCCAGCAGTGCCGTCAGTTGGGTACGTGATCGACGACGATATAAAGAGGTGGAAGAAGGTATCGCGTTCCGCCTCGATTTTCGCAGCGGCCTCATTCTGCAAGGGACCGCAGGCTATAGCGCTGCTTTTTCCTCATTCGTCCATGTTCACGGGGAGAAAGGCTGGGCCGAGCTGGCTCCAGCCTTCGCTTTCGAGGAAGAGCGGCGGCTTAGCGGAAAGATTGCGGGGCGCTGGTTCGCCAAGATATTCAAGCCGATCGACGAATTCGCTCTGGAACTCGACTATTTCTCGGAGTGCATTCGGGAAGGCCGCAAACCGGAGCCTGACGGCGAGCAGGGTTTGCGGGACATCATCATCATTGACGCGATCTATCAAGCCGCCAGAAAAGGCGGCACGGTGAAGATCAAATACTAACAAATGTAGCGCCGCCGTCCCGGCGGCTGTCGTGGGGGCGTCCCGCCCCCACCGGCGAGGGCAAGATGCCCTCGCGACAGCCGGCAAGATGCCGGCGCTACCAGGAATAAAAGGACGGTTATGGCGAAGCTGGGCATGGGTGTAATTGGGGTCGGCACGATGGGTAAGCAGCACGCTCTGAATATTCGCCGCCTGATCCCGGAAGCGCAACTGATAGCCGTTGCCGACGCCGACCTGAAGCGCGCTCAACAGGTAGCCTCCGAGCTCGAAATCGAGCATGCCTTCAACAGCGTCGAAGCACTAGCTGAGCGAAAGGACATCCAGGCCATCGTGGTCGTGACCCCGGCGAAGTTCCATGGGGCTGCGATGCGAGTGTGCGCCCAGGCAGGCAAGGATATATTCTGCGAAAAACCCTTCACGCTGACCGTCGAGGAAGCCGATCAGATTCTGGACCTCACTGCGAAAGCTGGTGTGCGCGTCCAGGTGGGCCACGTCCGCCGCTATGATCCTCCGAACGTAAAAGCCAAGAAGCGCATCGAAGCTGGAGAGATCGGCGATCCCGTAATTTTCAAGTCGCTGGCGCGCGATCCCGCGCCTCCGCCAGTCAGCTACATGGCCAGCGGAGTCAATGGCATGTTCTTCCAGGATTCAACCGTCCACGAGTTTGACTTGGGCCGCTGGCTGATGAACGACGAGATCAGTGAGATTCATGCCTATGGCGCGATTCTCGTCTTTCCCGAGGCCGCACAGTTCAACGATATTGACACTGCGCTCCTTAACATGAAGTTTTCACGCGGTACGCTGGGCGCCGTCGAGAACTACATGCAGTCCGGCTACGGGTATGACATCCGCACCGAGATCGTGGGCTCGAAGGGAACCATCATTATGGGATATCTGCAGCAGACCGCTGAGCTTGTGCTCACAGCGGCGGGAGCCAAGACCGATATCGTCGATCACTTCCTGGCTCGGTTCGCTGAAGGGTACCTCAACGAAATGCGCGACTTCGTTCAAACCATCCTTGCCGACCGCGCGCCTAAGGTTGACGCATTCGATGGCCGCCAGGCGGTAGCGGTGGCGGCTGCAGCGGAGCGTTCCTATCGCGAAGGTTGCGCGGTGAAAGTCCAGAATCGAACTCGCGCGAGTAAGTGAGCGGGCACCCTATTCGCTGGGTTTGGCCCCCTGGGAGAGAACAAACTGCTTAACCGCGCTGCGACTCTCCTTGAGTTGTTCCTGATGGAGACGGGATAGCTCCTGGTAGCGGTCGAGCTCCTGCGTGGCCAACTCCAGTTTGTTCATGTCTCGATAGACCTGCCCCAGCCGGTAGTGCGCCATATCTGACGTGGGATCCTGGCGGATGGCTTCGAGGTATTCAACCACCGCCTTCTCATGCTCTTTTCGCGCCGCGTACAGGCCGCCCAATTCGAGGTGCGCCTCCGGGAAATCTGGCTGCAGTCGTACGGACCTCTCGAGCAAATCCTGCGGCCGATCCAAAGCACCTCCCGGTCCCCTGGAAAGCTCAAGACGAAACAGTGCAGCACCATAACTAAAGGCAAGTTCAGCATTCTGCGGATGCGCGGCCGCCAGGCGGTCCAGACGGGGCAGTAGCGCATCCCAGTCCTTGGGCGCCAAGAAGGTCAAGACCGTCTTCCAGGCCTGAAAGATCGTCGGTGACTCCGAATCAATCTCCAGCGCCGTCGTGAAGGCACCCGCCGCTTCCGGGTACTCTCGGACAGCATAATGACTGAAGGCCAGTCCGAGAAATTCCCGCGAGGAATGGGGAAACTTCTGGGTGCCGACTCGATAGACTTCCGCTGCCGGCCCGAAGGTGAAGTGCGAGAGATACTCCATGCCGAGGTCGAAGTAATATTGTTCGTTGTTGGGATCGAGTTCGACGGCGCGCTGAAAGCTCTGAACTGCCTCCACATACTCGCCCGACTCCTCATCCAGTCCGGCCAGAGCGTTGTACAGCGCGGCCGAGGGTCGTTCTTTAGCCGTCCGACGGAGTAGATCGATCGCGGCGGGCGTTTTCCCGGCGTTCTTGTAGGCTAGTGCCAGATTCACAGTCGTCGCGTCGTTAGCAGGGTTTAGGCGCAACGATTCCTCGAATCGCGGGATCGCCTGTTCGTACGCGCCACTAGAGCTTAGAAGCAAGCCCAAGGCCAGGTCTTGCGCTGCAGACAGATTCTCTGGCGGTAACGGCAGGACTTCTTTCGACGGCTCAGTAGCTGCTGTGAGGGTCGAGCGTACAAGCGCGACATAAATCTCGTACGAGCCAGGATTGATCCCGTAAGCTCGACGATAAAACTGCGAAGCCGCTCCGAATTCTTTCAGATCTTCAGCCACTACTCCCGCCAGCGAGTAGTACTTCACCGCGGACTCCGGGTCCTGAGGAGCAGCGATCTGATCCACAACCTTCTTCCCTGCGGTAGATTGTCTGTCCTCCCGTAGCGCCAGCGCCAGCTCGTATCCCGCCTGGAAATCTCCCGGACGAAGATCCCATGCCCGTTGCAGATAAACCGCAGCCTCGGCATGCTTGTGCAGCGCCTCAAGAGATGTTCCCAACCCCAGTAAGGCGGTGAAGTTTTGCGGCTCAAGCGTCTGGGCTTCACGAAAGGCTGTCGCGGCATCCTCATGTCGGCCAACCTTGGAAAGCAACACGCCGAGGTTGGTGTAGCCCAGCGCCGAGTTCGGCGCGAGACGGATAACCATGCGAAAACCCTTCTCCGCTTCTTCATCGCGACCGAGTTCGCTGTTCGCGAGACCTTTGAGATTGTAGAGAGCAGGATCGCTGGTACCGGCAGCGATCGCGCGATCAATGAGCGCGAGGGCCTCATCATTCTTGCCGTTTTGAAGAAGTCCGAGTGCCTGCTCGTAGGAGGCTTGAGCGTTCGGGGTTTGAGCGAAAGCAAAACCGGGCACGCAGACGATGAAGGTTGCTAGAACAACAAACAGAGCGATTGAACCGGCGTGAATAGGATAAAAGGAGAGCGCTCTGTTCAAGTCCTGGTAGCGCCGCCGTCCTGGCGGCTGTCGTGGGGGCGTCCCGCCCCCACCTGCGAGGGCAAGATGCCTTCGCGACAGCCGGCAAGATGCCGGCGCTACGATGTCAAAAAATTTCAAAACGTTTCCTGTGAGATGATCCCTCTGCCTTCCTGGATCACGACGAGCCGATTGGTAGGAACGTGCTCCAGGGCCTCCTCCGCGCCGCCCAGCCAGCGGACTTGCACCTGTGCCTCTTTCGCTATTCCCAGGCCGAAATGCAATCGGAGATCGTTCTGTGAGCAAAAACTGCCGCCGCTTCGAACCTCCTGCACTTGGCGGCGACTGTTCGCTGTCACCACCACACGCGATCCTATGGCAGCGCGGTTGGTTTTGGTTCCGAGGAGCTTTACCAGCAGCCAGGAGTTCGTCGAGGGGGATTGATTGCGCAGCAACGAAGGATAATCATTCAGGTTATTAACTACCATTCCGATGCGTCCCGTGTTGAAGATATCTCCGAAAGCCGCACCGCGACCGCATCGAGACTCAAGGAAAGCCGGGCCCGCCTGGTCAGAAACATCGGCAAAGCGATGACCGTCAATGTTGCGCATCAGAATGAGCTTGCTCTCAGTCTTCGGGAGCTGGTGGTGCATGCCCGTGCCCGGAGGGTAGATGGAGCCACTGACAATCAGGATGTCGGGCTGGCCGTCATCATCGAAGTCCATGAAGCCGGTGCCCCATTTCACTGACTTGGTTTCGCCTCCCAGTCCCGCGGGAGCAGTCACATCGGTGAAGAGAGCGTTGCCCTCGTTGTGATAGAGGTTCGGCATCTCGTCGGAGAAGTTTGTCTTCACGATATCGAGTAGCCCGTCGCCATCGTAATCGACGGAATCAGCGCCCATTCCGCCCTGGGTCCGGCCATTCGCGTCGTAGGCTACACCGGCCAGCATACCGTTCTCCCGGAATGTGCCGTTATGGTTGTTCATGAAAAGCATGCTGGGGGTTGAGTCGTTCGCGACGTAGATGTCGGGCCAACCGTCGTTGTCATAGTCGGCCACGCAGGGCGTAAAGCCGTACGTGAGACCGGCCTTGCTAATCCCCGTGGCATCGGAAACATCGGTGAATGTGCCATCGCGGTTGTTTCGGTAGAGGAAGTTTTTGGTTCCTTTGAGGCCCGCAATGCCGTAGATCACGGGAGACTGCTGGCCCGCAAGAGCGGGATTACTCTCGTAAAGTTTCGTGCCGTATTCAAAATCAACGTAATTGCTAACGAAGAGATCGAGATGACCGTCGCGATTGTAGTCGAGAAATGCAGTACCTGTGTTCCAATGCTCCTCCGGCTGCAGCAGGCCGGATTCGCGGGTCACGTCGGTGAATGTGCCATTGCCGTTGTTGTGGTAGAGCACGTTCCTGCCGTAATAGGTGACGAAAAGGTCCAGGTTCCCGTCATTGTCGTAATCTCCGACGCACACCCCCTGACCCCAGCCGTGCCGCACCAATCCTGCCTTCTCGGTGACGTCGGTAAAAGTCCCGTTGCGGTTGTTCCGGTAGAGGTGGTTCGTTGGCTCCTCGCCTTTGGGAAAGTCCTTCAAGCCCCAGCCATTGACGACGAAGATATCCAGCCACCCATCGTTGTCAAAGTCGAACAGCGCGATACCGCCGCCGGTCGTGGAAAGCAGAAAGTCTTTGCTCTCATGACCGATCAAAACGGTTTTTGAGGCGAGCCCCGCCTCCTTTGCGACGTCTACAAACCTTGGGGAGTAGCTCGGTGTGGTAGCGGAGGAAAATGCTTCGGCAGAGGATGGGCGCAGCAGGCAACCAGTCGCTGCCGTGGCCATGCCCTGGAGCCACCGTCTTCGGTTCAACATGGCGACATTCTAAATGTCGTATTAAAGAAGAGGAAGCCAAACCAGCCGCTAGACGATTCGCCGCGGAGTTCCTGGGCAGTCGATGTTGGAAGCTGGGCGCGTTGGAGCTCAGACCCCGAGCCGGCGCAGGTACTCTCTACCTGCGATGGCATTGGCTAAAGGCGCGTCAGCCCCAACGCCGCCGGGCAGCACATCTGCCTCAACCACTACCCAGCCGTCAAAATTACCACGCTGCAGAAGAGAGATTACGCGCGAAAAATCGATACTTCCTTTTCCCAGCGGGGCAAAGATTCCGTGCCGGACCGCTGCGTGAAAATTCATCCGCTGCTGACGCGCTTCGGTCGACTTCTTGTCATACACGTCCTTCAAATGCACGCACCAGACGCGAGAGACTTGCTTCTCCAGGAACGCAATCGTGTCGCCGCCGCCATATACGTAGTGACCTGTATCCAGGCAAAGGCCCAGCTCATCCGCGGGGAACAGCGAGAAAAGGCGGTCAATCTCCTCGGGAGTCTCCACGTGACTGCCGACGTGATGGTGAAAGGCTACCCTTAATCCGACCGCGGTGCAGCACTTGACGACCTCACGGATCGCTGCCGCGGTCGCCTGCCATTCGGCCTCGCTCCAGGAGATCTGATTCGCATCGCTACGGCGCCCCGACGTTGCATTCCTCGCAGGAGTGATCTTGTCGGAAAGCACCAGGAGTCGCGCGCCGGCTTCGCTAATCAGCTTTGCCGAGCGGCTAACGAAGGCCAGGCCAGCCTCGTGTGCAGCTTTGTTGCCGAGCTCAATGTCGACGAATGCAGAACAAAGTGTGAGGGAGCGCTTCGCCAGTTCGTTGCGAAGCACCGCAGAGTCGGCGGGAAGAAATCCATACGGACCCAGTTCGGTGCCGGAGTACCCTGCAGCTTTGATTTCGTCCAGAACCCGGTTGTAGGGATAGTCAGCGGGGAGCTCGACATGCTCCATAATTCCCCAGTTGATCGGTGCGCTAGCTACCTTGATCGCCATCCTTCGACCTTCTTATCCAAGGAGCACGCCTCGTCCCGCTGGAGATGTCCCGGTCCCCTCTACCGGCACTCCATAGCCTTAGAACTGAAGCTTCAGGCCGAACTGGATCTCCCGCTGGGCGTCAGGCAGTGTCTGGGTGATGGCTGCACCTCCGGCTGAGCGTCCGCTGCAATCAGTAGGTGTTGGAGGCGCCGCCTGTGTGCAGCTGAAGTTGACAAACCCAGCGCCGCTACTGCCGCCGCCGGAGCCCACGTTCGGAAGGTTAAAGTTAGGATGGTTGAAGATGTTAAAGAACTCAGCCCGGAAAACCAGTCCAAACCTCTCGCTCAACTGGAACGTCTTGTAGGCTGAAAAGTCAAAGTTCACCAAGTCCGGACCGCGCAGTACGGCTCGTCCCGCGTTCCCGAAGTCGCGCGCACCGCACTGGCCGCCGCAGTTGCCGGGGGTGGTGGCAAGTGGCGGAGCGACGAAAGCAGCCTGATTAAACCAGCAATCGCGAGTCTGATGGCCAGGATTGCTGCAGCCAAGCGCCGCCTGCGTGGCGACGCCAAAGGAAAAATCATAGGGGTTGTGAATTATGTCCGGGCGCGGGGGGAAGGCCCCGGTATTTGTAAGGTCGCTGCCCATGAGCACATCGAAGGCCTCTCCGCTGTGTACCGTGGTCACTCCAGCCACCTGCCAACCTCCAAGAACGGACTGAGCTACAGCGTTGGCGTTGCTTCCAAAGTGTTTCCCTTTGCCGTAAGGCAATTCGTAAACATAGCTCACAACCAGCTGGTGGCGGAAGTCCGGGGTGGTAGGGCCTTTTTCCGCGGCAACGTTGTGAGCGTTTTGAATGTCACACTGGTTCACGTTGCCGTCCGCGGTCCCCAGCGATTTCGCGTAAGTGTAAGCAGCCAGAACATTGAAGCCGCCCGCGAAACGATGCTCAAGGGAAGTTTGCAGTGCGTTGTAGAACATGCTGAGCCGTGCGACGTCCAGCGGCAGGACAACATTCAGGCCCGGCCGAGTGGCGAAATAAGGCCGTCCCGAGTTGCCGTTCGCAAAGTTCGAATCCAAAGGCAGGTAAGGCTGATTAAGGTTCGACGATTCGTGGTCAAACAGGTTTGTACTGCGGGTGCCCACGTACCCGGCCCGGAACAGCCAGTTTTGACTCAATTGCTGCTCCACCGTCAAATTCCACTCGTAAATCCGAGGAATTCTGCGAACCGTTCCGGTGGTCCGTACGGTCCCGGTGGGGTTATTGGGATCGACTGGGGTGAATGTCGTCGGGAAAGCCTGCAGCAACTGATTAGTAGAGGGATTTGAACTAGGGTAGTTGAAGGACTGAACCGCCAGTGCGGGCGGGTTCAAACCCAGGTCGTCAAAGATGTTGCCTTCCGGAGCATAAAAGATCCCGCCTCCGCTGCGGATGACGGTTTTCGGGCGTACTGTCCAGGCAAAGCCCACCCGCGGCGCCCAATCTTTTTTGTCGAATCCCACTCCGCCATGAGACGAGGTGTTGACGGTGAGGGTATTCAGATCAAAGTTGCCCACGGTGGGCCCGCCGGCGGGCGAGCTGATCTCATACCTCAAGCCGAGATTCAGGGTCAAATTGGGGGTCACGCGGATGTCGTCCTGCACGAACTCCGACAAGTCCCAATAGCGCGTGGGGTCGACGATTCCGAAAAGGTGATCCTGCAGCGTAGACTGCGGAATGCCGAGCAAGGTATCCGCCAGCCCGTTGCCTATATTTGTATAGTTGCCGCTGAAGGTCAGCAGGCCCGAGGGCGCTGTCTGCTGGAAGAAGTTCCGTTGCTGCCGCCGAAAATCAATGCCGAACTTCAGGGAATGTTTTCCGTGCGTCCAACTCAGGGTGTCGGCCAGTTGGTATACATTCTCCACAATCGTTTCCGGCACCCACAGCGAATCCCCGAGCTGCTGGTAACCGCTGATATTGATCTTGGTCAAGCCGGAAGAATTGGGAGTGCCCGGATGGTCGGCGTTGGGAATACCCACGGTATTCCCTGCATTCGAGCCGAAATCGATGGGCAGAGTGGCGTCGCGGAAGCGGATGAAGCCTGCCCGCAGGTCGTTCAGCAAACCAGGATTGAAGATATGACTCCAGTCCCCGGCCAGACTTTGCACCCTGTTATTCAGAGTGCTGGACGTGCCAGAACCGGCCCCTCCATCGACATTGGGGAAGTTGGAGGGATTCGTCGCATCGGGAGTGGCAATCGCATAGTGGGCAAAGAAACGATCCTTCGACGAAATGTTGTAGTCGAACCGGGTCTCGATGGCGGTCTCATCGAACTTGTACTTTCCGTTGAAAATAAAGTTATTGGTGAGCCCCGCCCCGGGAATATTTGGGAGAGGAAACAAATTGACGATATTCTGACCCACGCTGTTGATTGAGGTTCCTGGAATGGTATTGCCGAAGAAGGTGCCTGGGACGAACGGGTTGGGAATGTTTGTGGTCGGGCCCAACTCGCTGAAATTCCCACTATGCATCAGCTTGGTAGGAACGGTGCTGATAAAGGGCTGCTCCTCACGAATGTCGGACCGCTGGATCGAACCGAAGATGAACATCTTGTCTTTTATGATCGGGCCGCCCAACTGGCCGCCGTACTGGTTCCTTTGGAAACCCAACTGACTGCTTGCGAAAAAATTACGCGCGTCAAGTCTGTCATTGCGGAGAAATTCCCACCCCGCGCCGTGAAGTTGGTTGGTCCCGGAACGAAGCACGATGTTGACCATCGCGCCGCCCCTGCCGAATTCAGCGTTCATCGAGTTTTCTTCGACTCGAAACTCCTGGATGGAATCGGGCGGCGGCTGGATCACCACCGTGCCATTGCCGAATTCATTGTTGTCCAGTCCATCGAGAAGAAAGTTATTGTCGAATATCCGAAGGCCGTTCACCGACAGTGCAGTACCGGGACGGTTGTTATCGGTTGATCCGGCTCCCGCGCTGGTTCCGGTGGCGCCCTGGTTCGCTCCGGGGCCAAGGAACGCGAGTTTGAAGAAGTTTCTACCGTTCAAAGGCAGTTCGACGATGCGTTTTTCGCTTTCAATCGTTCCCAACGCCGAAGTCTCAGTCTGCAGCAGCGGAGCGGCGCCGGTTACTTCTACCGTCTGGGTTACGACTCCCACTTTCAGAGCAACGTCCACCCGGATAACTTGCCCGATGCCAACGTCGACGTTGGATTGGACGGAGCGCTGAAATCCCTGCTTCTGAAAGCTGACCGTGTACGTGCCAATCTTTAAATTCGTAGCGAGGTAGTTTCCGATCGCATCAGTGATGACGGTAGTCGATGTGGCGGTGTCAACCTGGGTAACCGTTACGGTCACGTCAGGCAGAGCGGAACCCGAAGGGTCCGTAACCACCCCGGCAATCCTGCCCGTCGTTACCTGAGCCAGAACCAGCGGGTGGACCGCCAATAACAATGCCACCGCACACACCAGAAGACCTGCCTGGAAACACATACGCGTCGTCATGAGTAATCCCCCCCACACGCTATGCGCTGCTAGAACAGAGATAAAAGTGGAACTGAATAACCGGTTATCATATAGCGTGCTGAACCACCGACTGTCAAGCTCTTTTTATAGGAAAACATGGCCTGATGCGTGCGGTATAGCACATTGATGGCGGTTAGCGGGCAGCCTACCCGCGCCCGCTCCGTCCTGCTCTGTCCGTCACTCGCTGGATTGGATCGGAACCTTGCGGTTCTCTTGCGCCGAACGGTAGATGGCTTGAATCGTGGCCAGGTCACGCAAACCTTCCATGCCATCGGGTTCTGGGTCGCGTCCCCGATGAATCGATTCCGCGAGGGCGTTGAGTTCCAGAGCAAACTCATCAATCACTTTGAATTTCTGCTCGAACCATCGGCCCCGGATCTTGCCAAAAAGACGGCGCTCCTCTTCGAAAGCAAACGCAGGATTCAGCGCTGCCCAACCCTGGTCACCGTGGACCTGCAAAAAGGAAGCGGCCATCGAGCTATAGCTCGAGGTCCCCTGGCAGACAAGGCCGTCGGGATGCGTCAGGCGAAAGGCGATGCTATCTTCCACCTCACTGAAGCGTTTCGGGTCATCGGTCCAGCGGTAGGCCGTGGCATCGATTGGGGTACTGCCTGCCACCCAACGCATGGTGTTGACGCAGTAGATGCCTATGTCCATCAGCGAACCCCCTCCGGCCAGCTTCTGATTCAGTTGCCAGGTCTTGGCTTTACCAGGATCGACGGTCTCGGTGTAGCTCGAGAAAATGTGCCGGAGGCGGCCCAGCTTACCGCTGGTGACCAGTTTCTTCAGCGCCACGCTACCCGGCTCAAAGTACTTACGGTAAGCAATCATCAAGAGAACGCGGTTCGCCTTGCAGGCCTCCACCATGCGGCGGCAATCTTCGACTGACGTGGCCATCGGCTTTTCGCAGAGCACATGCTTGCCCGCTGCCGCAGCACGAATCGTCTGTTCCGCATGCGCGCCGTTCACCGAGGCGATAAAAACGGCATCGACATCTGGTTGGCTCAGGCACTGGTCGTAGTTTTCGTAGGAGTAGCAGTGCTTCACTCCAAACTTTGCACCGAGTTGCTGAGCCCTCGACTTATCGTGGCTCACCAGGGCCACCAGTTTCGACTTCTTAGTGTTTCGGAAGGCGGGAAGAACAGAGGTCTCCGCGATGCTACCCAGGCCTACCACCGCGTATCCGATACGTTTTGAGACAGGCACGAGTTGAGTCCTTTCACTAAAAATTGCGATCCGCTCTAGAATCGTCCGACCGCTTACTTGCAATCATTACGGGCTGCCGCTTTCGACGTTCTCCCAGCGTTCTGTCTCCCAACTGCGCTCGATGGCTCCCAGAACCTTCGCCACACCCAAAGCCTCAACAAACCCAGGTGCTCCCTGACGTTTTTCTGCAATCGACTTGAGGAACTGGTACGCCTCAATTGTTTTCAGGTCATCGTAGCCAAGGCCCGTGCCGGCTGCAGGATTGAATTGGGAGTGGAAGGGGTGGCCAGGACCACTCACGATGCGGGTATATCCGTCGTGCGCCGCATTTCCGTCCGGACAGAAAATATTCACCTCGTTCATGCGTTCGAAGTTCCAGCTCACAGCCCCTTGGGTGCCCTCTACCTCGAAGGACCAGTCGCACTTGTGTCCCTGAATCACGCGGCAGACTTCCAGGCTCCCTTGGGCGCCATTGGCGAACTGCACTAAAGCACCCACATAGTCCTCGTTGGTGACATCCTGCAGCGGGCCGCTCGTCACCGCGGTGGAGTGCGCTACGGGCGCGGCGGACTGCGCGAGGGACGCGGCCGAGGGACGGCGTTTGATAAAAGTTTCTCGATTCCCTACCACCCGATGGATCGGACCGGCAAGGAAGAGGCTCATGTCGGCTACGTGTGATAGCAGATCGCCTGAGACACCCGACCCGGAGAATTCGTGCTGAAAGCGCCACGACAGCACCGTCTGAGGATTGGAAGCGTAGCCGGCTAGGAAACGGCCGCGGAAGTGAGTGAGCTTGCCGAGTTTTCCCTCGCGGACTAGTTGTCGCGCGTACTGGACCATGGGCGCCCAGCGGTAGTTGTACCCGACGAAGGTGAGAACACCAGCCTCGCGGGACAAGCGCTCGATCTCGGCGGTCTCGCGCGGATCCTTGCCGACGGGCTTTTCGCAAAAGATATGCTTGCCGGCGGCGGCAGCGGCTCTCACAACCTCAAGATGCATGTAATTCGGGGTTGCGATATTCACAACTTGAACTCGAGGGTCCGCCATCACATCTTGCCAGCGGGTTGTGTAGCCTTCGAACCCAAATCGCTCGTGGGCTTCCTTGGCTCTCTCCTCAACTTCATCAGCACAGACAATGAGTTTTGCCTGGACGCGACTATCGCGGAAGCGATCAGCAGCGGCGAGATACGAACGGCTGTGTACCGTCCCCATCCAGCCCATCCCGATTACGCCAACGCCGATGATTTGCTTCATGTCACGCGGCATCCGGGTTCGGAATCATGAAGTCGCGCACCAGGCCATCGAGTTCATGACACGCAGCGATGAACTGGCGAAGTGTCCGGCGGCTGGGAGCGAATGAATCGAACTCTTCGACGGAGATGCCCCCCTCGGTGTAAGCACGCCGGAAATCAGCGAATTTCCTGGACAACTCGTCAACGATTCTCCGGTCCACCGGGTTATCCATGCGGGGACGAACCTCTATGTCACTGGCATTGAACCGGACCTGCCACGAGTAAGGCGGTGAAATGACGATATCGCCGCCGATCAGCTCGCTCCAATGCATGTGGTTGCGAAAAGCCGCGGAAAGGAGACGAACCCGGTAGCCTCGCTCCCGAAAGATCTGATAAGCCTTCTTGAACACCGCAACGCCCGCCCATTCGAGGTAACCGGGGTCGATCGCAATGTTCTCTTTCTCAACCACCACTTTCAGCCAGTCATCCAGGCGGCCCACCATGATGGTGCACACCGGGCCCATTGAGGTTATGTCCTTGCCTTCTTGCTCGCGCCGCTTCAGCCCGCGTTCTACCGCCTCGGCGACCGCGATGCACTGCGGCAAGGTGAAAGAAACCGTCGCGTTGATGCTGATGCCGCGATAAGTAGCTTCCTCAATCGCCGGAATTCCAGCTCGGGTAACTGGGATCTTAACGATCATGTTGGGGGCGAGCCGGTTGAATTCTTCGGCCTGCTCCACAATGGCCTTCGAATCTCGGAATAATCTTGGGTCGGTCTGTATGGACAGCCGCCCATTCTTACCCCGATGAGCCTCGAAGACCGGCTTCAGCAGGCCAGCAGCCTTGACTGAGACCTCACGAACCAGTTGCCAGCTAATTTGATCCTCAGTGGCAGTAGAACGTTCTTCAATCAAGCTGCGAATGCGATCCTTCCAAAGACCCATTTCCTTCTTGAGGACGCCGAGCACGATCACCGGATTGCAGGTGGCCCCCACTGCTCCGTGTTCGATCGAATACGTAAGCTCCTGGATCGAGGCGGAGTCGTTCCACAGACAGGTCGCAGTCGTTTGCGTCATTTCATGGAGCAGACTCTTGTAGGTTGTTGGGGCGATTGTTTGGGTCATGAAATCCTCCAGCCGCCAGTTGCGGTCAACGTGCTCCTTGGCTCACGCCACATGGTTTGCCTTCCAGATAAGACTTCTCAGCCGCCACCGCGATCTCGAGGGCACGCAGGCCGTCGTCGCCAGTAACTCGAGGCGAGCGGTCATTCAACAGGTTGTCAACAAAATCTCTGACTTCAGCTACGTACGCGTCCGCAAAACGTGTGAGGAAATGGTCGGCAAGAACTTGCGTACCGCCATTTTTGCTCAGGAAAGTCGCGGACGTTTTCCGGAAACTTCCGACCAAGATCGATCCGGCGGATCCCACGATCTCAGTGCGAACATCGTAGCCGTAGGTTGATTGCACAAAAGATTCGATATTGCCAATCGCGCCACGCCGGTATTTCAGATTAACGACGCTCGCAACTACATCGCCGTACTGCGCAACCTCCGGACGAATCGCTACCGTCGCATAGGTGTGCGCCTCGATGACCTCATCGCGCATGAGCCAACGGGACAGATCGAAATCGTGGATCGTGTTGTTGTAGAGCAACATGCCGTTGAGCTTTGACTGATAAGCGGAGATCGGCGGAGCATCTTTGTCGCGCCCCATCGACTTGAAGATGACGGGCTCTCCGATTTCGCCTGCTTCAATCCGTTTCATAGCCGCCGCGTAGGCGGGATCGTAACGGCGCATGAAACCAACCTGCAAGTGGACACCAGCTTTGGCAACCGCATCCAGAGCGGCGTGCGCGTCAGCGAGGTTCGTTGCCAGGGGCTTTTCGGAAAGAATGTGTTTTCGAGCTGCGGCCGCGGTGCGGATAGCCTGAGCGTGGAACTTGTCGGGTGCGGCGATCACGACGCAGTCGATGTCCTTGTGCGAGAGCATGTCCTCCAAGCTGCCGAACGAATGCTCGATTTCAAGTTCAGCTGCAACCTCCTTGGCGCGGGTCGCGGCGACGTCGGCGACCGCTACGAGGCGAGCGCCGGGAACCAGACGGCGCAGGTTTTCCGCGTGGCGACGGCCCATTTCCCCGGCCCCGAGTACTCCGACTCCCAACTTACGCATACCAGTTTTTCTCCTGAGACGCAGCAAGCTACGTCTCTACAAAAAGACGACTGTACAGGCGTTGCTTGCAACGTCTCGGTTCGGACAAGACCTGGTCACCGCGGCGGCGGCCAGAAATATCTTTCCCGCTTCCTGCCCTCGACATGAGCGCGGCGGGCCTCCTGAACTGATTCCGACTCAGAGACCTCAGCGATCGGCACGTCCCACCACGACTCATAGCCCGGAACGGAATCGTAATAGTCCGTCTCCACTACTACGACCGAGGTGCGGGTTTCTTTTTTCAATCCAGCCACAGCCTCACTTAGCTCCTCGTAAGTTCGCGCCCGCAATGCATGCGCGCCCAGACTGGCCGCATTCGCCACGAAATCGATGGGAATCACCGCGCCAGATTTTCCTTGATCACGATATTGGTACCTGGTGCCGAATCCTCCACTGCCGCAAGCACGGCTTAGGCCCCCAATGCTGGAAAAGCCGTGGTTGTCGAGCAAGACGATGTTGAGCTTGATGTTCTCCTGCAGGGATGTGGCGATCTCCTGGGCCATCATGAGATACGAGCCGTCGCCCACCAGCACGTAAACCTCGCGGCTGGGATCAGCCATTTTCACGCCCAGGCCACCGGCGATTTCGTAGCCCATGCAGGAGTAACCGTATTCCAGGTGATAGCCCTTGGGGTCGCGAGTGCGCCAGAGTTTATGCAGATCACCCGGAAGGCTGCCCGCGGCACATACGATCACATCGCGCGAACTGAGAGTCGAATTAAGCAACCCGATCACTTCTCCCTGGCTAAGCGGTGGACCGTGCCGCCGGCGGTAAATCCTGTCTACTTCGGCTGTCCACTCGCTACGGAGACGCGATATCTCCGAGCGGTAGTCTTCGGGTACGCAATAAGACGCGAGCGCGGTTGAGAGTTCCTCCAAAGTCGCGCGAGCATCACTGACCAGCGGCAAAGCGGCATGTTTGAAGGCGTCGAATTCGGCAACGTTTACATTGATCAGACGCAGGTCGGGATTCTGAAAAGCTGTCTTCGAGGCGGTTGTGAAATCGCTGTAACGCGTACCGATTGACAGAATCAAGTCTGCCCTGTGGGCCAATCGGTTGGCTGCGGAGGTTCCGGTGACCCCGACCGCACCGACGGACTGCGCGTGATCGAAGTTGAGCGCACCCTTCCCGGCTTGGGTCTCCGCCACCGGAATGCCAGTGCGGGCGGCAAAGCCCGCCAGCGCTTCCGTTGCATTCGAATAGATGACGCCACCGCCTGCGATGATCATTGGCCGTTGCGCCGCACGAATCCACTCGACAGCTTGACTTAGCAAAGTAGCATCGGCGCGGGGCCGGGGAACCACCCAGGTGCGGCGCCGGAAGAATTCTTCCGGATAATCGAAAGCCTCGGCCTGCACATCTTGGGGGAGGGCCAAGGTGACAGCGCCGGTCTCCGCAGGCGACGTGAGCACTCGCATCGCTTCCGAAAGAGAAGTCAAAATCTGTTCGGGCCGCTGGATGCGATCCCAATAGCGCGAAACCGGTTTGAAACAATCGTTGACGGAGACATCTTGGGTAGAAGGCGACTCCAACTGCTGCAGGACGGGAGCTACATTCCGGCGGGCAAAAATGTCGCCCGGAAGCAGCAACACCGGGAGACGGTTAATGGTCGCACCCGCTGCGCCCGTCACCATGTTGGTGGCGCCTGGACCAATGGAAGTGGTGCACACCAGCGTCCGAAGGCGGTTGCTCATTTTCGCGAACCCCGCGGCAGTATGCACCATGGCCTGCTCATTGCGGCACAGGTAGTAGGGGAAGTCTAAGTTTTGCTGCAAAGCCTGCCCGATCCCAGCCACATTGCCATGGCCGAAGATGCCGAAACAGCCCGCAAAGAACAGGTTCTCGCTTCCGTCGCGCGATACATATTGGACTTTCAGGAACTGGATGACGGCCTGCGCCATCGTCAGTCTTCGCGTCATGGTTTCCCTACTCCGGTGGCGACGATCTTCGTCCGCCGGCGCACGCGCTCCGCCCCCTCGATAGGCCGCGATCGAAACTCTGCGTACCCGTGACAATGCACGCGGAGCGCTGCGCCGCCACAAAGAATACTGCAATTCGAGGCAAAGCGCCACCAGGCTTTTTCCAAAGCTCCAAATCGCTTAGATGTCGAGTTATTCTTGATAAGGTCAACCCGCAATTGGTGCTGGGTGGGAATGAATACAGAGCAGAATGGTAGTTTCTGACTCTTCTTCGGATCGATCCGTAGTTTGAGCTTACGAGGCTTTCTATAAGGGGTTAGTTCCTTTTGTGAAACGTGTCCCGGTGACGATAAGAGTTGCGTCACGCGAGTTTCTTGCTCACAGAACCCAGCCGCCGGCTGTATCGACATCGTAATATATCCTGCATGGTACCACCGACCTGTTCCTTTACCACAGGCTTGGGGAAGCCTTGATTGTGTTGTACAGTCGTAATTTCTTATGACTAAGAAGGTAAAACGAACGCGAGCAGCGAACCGGACCTCGAAGGCACCAAGCATCTACGATGTAGCCCGCGAGGCCAAAGTTTCGGTATTCACCGTGTCGGCGGTCATCAACGATACCGGCCGGGTGAGCACGACTCTGGCTCGTCGCGTGGAAGCTGCTATCCGCAAGCTGAATTACCGTCCTAATTTGCTGGCCCGCAGTCTCGCCAAACATCAAACCCACACGCTGGGCATGGTCGTGACCGACATCGCCAATCCCTTCTTTCCCGCCATAGTGCGTGCTGCCGAGGATGCCGCCCAGAAGGCGGGCTACAGCATGCTGCTCTGCAACAGCGACGATAAAGAAGACAAGGAAGCGGTGTACCTGGAGCTCTTGATTTCAAAGCAGGTTGACGGAATCATTCTGAATAAAACTCCTTCCGCGCTCACGGTTGCCCAACGCCGGATGTTAGACGAGGCCAAGGTTCCGATCGTCTTATTGATGAGAACCTGCCCGGGTCTGAAAACCGATCTCGTCCAAACCAATGACAGACAGGGTGCGATCGATGCCATCTCTCATCTTGCGCGCATCGGCCACAAGAAAATCGCATTCGTCAGCGGCCCCCTGAATGTCAGCAATGCCCGTGCCCGCCGCCAAGGGTACTGCGCCGCCTTGGAAGAGTGGGGGCTTGAATATGTGCCCCAACTGACGTTTGAGGGGGACTATCGCATCGAATCCGGCCATCGCGCCGGGCATGCCTTGCTGCCGCACCGGCCGGATGCCGTTCTGGTGACCAATTACCTGATGACCATTGGCTTCATGAGCGCAGCGGACGAAATCGGTCTCCGGTGTCCCGAAGATTTTGCGCTGGTCAGCTTTGACGACTACCCATGGCTGGGGTGCTTTCGTCCGCGCCTGACGACTATCGAATTGCCGAAGTATGAACTCGGTGACGCAGCTGTACGACTGCTGCTGGAGCGCATCCAGGGCAAGCGCACCCAACCCGTCACGGTAAACCTGATGCCGCAACTTCGGGTGCGTGAATCCTGCGGCTTCATGCTGCACTCCGGGAGGGCGCCGGTGGCAACCCCGCTGGCAACCATCGAGAGGAGCAAGAAGGCATAATGCTTGCCGCGCCCCTGCGGGTTAGTCCGCTTGCATGGAATAGCTGAGGTCAGGCGCAGGAAAATCATAGGGCGGAGAGGAGAGGTGTGATGGCGCCGCGCACCGCCTAAGACAAACTCCGGGTTGACTCCCTGATGACCAGTTCCGGAGCAATCCTCTTGTGGACGACGCCGACTTCTCGCTTTTCCAGAAGAGAGTTGATTCCGTCAACAATGATGTTGACTGCGATCGTCCCCATCCCCTCCATCGGCTGGCGGACCGTGGTCAACGCCGGGGTGTACAGAGCTGCGGGAGCTACGTCATCGAAGCCAATGACCGAACACTGTTCCGGGACTCGGATGCCGGCTTTCGACAGCGCCCGGATGGCTCCAAACGCTGCCAAGTCATCGAAAGCCATGATAGCCGTGAAATTCCGATGCCGCTTGATCAGTTCCTCCGTTAGTTTGTAACCCACCTCAAAGCTTGAGATGGCATCGCTGGAGTCAGGCAGCTCCACGATCAGCCGGGAGTCCAAATCAAAGCCATTCGATTGGGCAAACGAGCGGGCTCCCTTCCAGCGTGGCAGGCTGTCTGAGAGCGACTTTGGTCCGCGAATGAAAGCAATTTTCCGGTGGCCGAGAGAACAGAGGTGCTCCAGGGCCAGGCGCCCGCCCAACTCGTTGTCGACAATCACCGAACTTACCGAGTCCGTGCGCAATTCACTGCCGATCGAAACGGTGGGGATGCTGCCCTTCTTAAGATCGGCAATAAGGTTGATGTCGAGGAAAAGCCAGTTGGCCAGCAGAATCAGGCCTTCGATTCGGCGGTCCAACATCATCTCCAGGTAGCGCTCGAATCGGCTGCGCTGGTTGTGAGCATCGCTAAATATGGGGAGGAAGTTGGACTGGTACAGACCATTCTCGATGCCGCGCAGAATCAGCGCGCAGTACGGGTCGGTCATGTCGAAAACCATCACCCCTACAGTGCGGCTGCGCTTGCTTCGAAGCGAGCTGGCAATAAGATTCGGTCGGTACCCAAGTTTCTTGGCCGCGGCTTCGATCTTTTTCTTGGTCGTTGGTGGTATGTAACGAGCGAGTGGCGCGTTGTTCAAGACGATGGAGATCGTGGTGGATGAAAAACCGCTCGCTTTGGCCACGTCGCGAATTGTCGCCGCGGAACGTTTCAACCCGGCTGGCTCCCAAACGGATGCTAGTCTATCGCAGATGGCGGAGTATCACGTTGTCTTATTCAGCCGTGAGGCGCCCGCCATTTCTTTTGCAAATGTAGGCGCGGGCGTCCTCGCCCGTGCGGGTCACGGGCGAAAATTCATACTTAATCGGACTGGCCGGGCAGACCAACGTGAATCTGACCTGCCTCGATCTTGGTGGGATGGGTTTGTAGGTTTACGCACGCCGGGGCTCCCTTGGCTTTGCCGGAAGGAATGTGGAACCGCCCTTGATGTCTTGGGCACTCGATGATCTCGCCAGCCACCAGGCCATCCGCCAAATGGGCGTTCTCATGTGTGCAAATTCCATCCGTTGCATAGAATCCACTCGGCGTATGGTAGATGGCGTATATCTTCCCGCCGTACTCAAACTGGACAACGTCCTCCTCGTCGATGTCTTCCACGCGACAAACCACGAGCCAGGAGATGGCGGGATCAGACATAGTTCGCTCCCCCTCGTGTGACAGCGCTGATCCCTTGAGCATCCGACGGCGGCTCAGTTGGTGATAAATGCCCTGGCTCGCCACGTACTGGAAGCTCGCGAAGCAGAAAGTAGTTTGCATCCTTCGACTGCCTGATCAGCACCGGAAGAATCTCCCTGAATGCGTCAACCAGTCCGGAATAGGTGTATGGCAAGTCGCTCCGAACGCGCTCATGCAGGCTAGGAAGCGCGTGAAAGGGAACCATCGGAAACATATGGTGCTCGATGTGGTAATTCATGTTGAAGTAAAGAAAACGAAAAACCGGATTCAGTCTTACCGTGCGTGAATTGAGGCGGTGGTCATGCACGTTCTCGGCCAGACCGGCGTGCTGAGTCAGGGAAAAAAGCTGGTGGAGCCAGCCCCCGTAGAGTCGCCCCAGTGGAAAAAACAGCACAGGAAGCCAACTTCGAGCGCCTATGGACCAGCCGATCATTCCCGCATAGATAAGGAGGTAAAGACGGGACCACCAGAACATCTTCCGCCACTCGCTTTGTGGCACGAACTCTCTTGCTTCTTTGCTGGGGACACCCAGCGCATGCACAATCATCACCTTGAACATGTGGATCGCATCAGGGATCCAGAGGAAGTCAAGGAGGACTCTGGTGAGGTTCGCCGGGCGCATCACCTGGATCTCTGGGTCGATGCCGACCATGATCGTTTCCGTGTGATGTCGCGTGTGACTCCAGCGGGTGAAGGTGCCCTCTTTCATGTTCATGAGACACGAATGCAGATAGAACGTCTCATTCAGCCAGCGTGTCTTGAACGGAGTTCCGTGCGCGCATTCGTGCCAACGAGCATCGCATGAACTATAGATCGTGCCGTAAACGAAAAATGCGGGAATCACCCAGTGGCTACCGACCGAGAGGTACGCCGCGTAGCCGCTGGCAGCCAGACACAGTCCCCAAATTCCGAAGTCGATGAGCCCTTTCGTGTCGTCGCGTCTCATCAACTCCCTGAGTTCTTTGCGCGGGATGTCCGGACGATACCAATCGTCCGATGGTTGTATCATCGCTGCACGAGCCTCACTTGTCGAATGTACGGCGGTCTAGGATTCACTGAAATCGATCACCACGGGCTCCCCGAGCGCTCTGGTTTTCAAAACCACATAAAGCGCACCCAACCCACACCAGATCGCGCCAGCTACAAGCGTCGAGCCCTGCAAACCCAGAATAATCGCCAGGCAAAAGAGGAATCCCAAGCTGGGCACGATCACATCGATCAAAATGTTCCTTTTTCCCTCCGGATTCGGCGAGAATCCAAAGTGCTTCACTGCGGCCAGATTCACGGCCATAAACGCCATCAAGGCACCAAAGTTAAGAATCTCCACCGACCTCTCCCATTGCATGGTCAGCGTGCCGAGATATGCCAAGCCACCGGCAATAGCCACGTTGTACGTTGGATTACCTCGCTCGGCATTCAGATGGCCGAATATTTTTCGCGGCAGAATGTTGTCACGCCCCATGCCGTAAAGCAGGCGCACCGCCCCCAATAAGCCAGCCAGACCACAAGCCAGGCTCGACACTAACAGAACCACGCCGAACCCAAGAAAGAGGTTATAACCGCCCACCACCCGAGCTACGTCCATGAAGGCTGTTTCCGGATTGACCAGGGTGCGGTAGTCGGGCCAAACTCGCACCGCCAGGAAAACTTGGAAGGCCGCGAAAAGTCCCGTGAACACACAAACCAGCACGGACGCGAGCAAGACGTTTCGCTTCGGGTTGTCGACTTCTTCCGCAAGAATGCTAACCCCGTCGAAGCCGATAAAGGTAGTCGCCGCCAGGGCCGTACCTGCGGCAATCACTCGCACACTAAACGTTCTGGGATCGTAGAGCGGCTGAGTCGAAATGAATCCCTGCCAATGCTGGTGGGCGAAGATGTACCAGATGGCTTCGCCGACGAACCCGACCATTACGATGGACATGAAAGCCAACAAAATTTGGTTAGTCCGAGCGTTCGTGCGGATTCCAAACCAGCACAGGAACGTCATAGAGCCAACTGCCAGCGCTGACAGCAACGCGAAAGGGATATGCGGCAGCAGTCTCTGGATGGTCAGCGCCGCGTAGAGGCTGTTTTGCAGGGGCTGGAAGAGATACTCCAAGAACATGGCCCACCCCAGCACAAAGCCAATCTGAGGGTTGAACGCCCGGCTGACGTAGGTGTAAACCGACCCCGCGGACGGATAGACGGTCGCCATGCGGCCAAAGCTCACAGCCGTCGCGGTCATGGCCACCATCGCGGCCAGCAGAGTCACTACCGCGTGACCTCGCGAAAGAACTTGCGCCTCGCCGAACATCGGCACGACTGCGATGGGCGACGTAAGTATGACGCCATAGTAGACCAGGTCCCAGAGACCCAGGACCCTCTTCAATTTCGGCGCTGTTGCTGCGGGTGCGGCGGTCGTCGAATGCACCTGGATCCCCCAGCCCATCTTTGATGGGGTGTCGCCTTGCTTACTCGCTCACACTTTCAGACCTACAGGCAATGATCATCCTCTCACCATGGGCAAGCGGGGATCAGTTTCTTTCCACGTGGAACGTATCCAAACATGCTGGGGATCCTCGGTGACCGCCATCGTACGAGACGACCCTGCGAGGAAATTCAGGTAATACACGTCATATCCCGGTCCGGCGACCACGGGGTGGTAGCCGCTGCGGACGAGGACGGCATCCCCGTCTTTGGTTTTCACAGTTCGCTCTACTGAATTCTGCCCCGAATAAAGATGCTGGAAGGCGAAGGCCTCTGGCTGGTTCATGCGGTAGTAGTAGATCTCGTCGAGATCGACTTCCCGGGGTGGATCGTGCACGTCATGCTTATGGGGCGGGTAACTCGACCAGTTTCCGCCGGGTGTGTAAACCTCGACCACAATTAGTTTGTCCGCGGGAAAGGCAGGCGTGATGACGTCGACGATCTGGCGTGAAACGTTGCCTCCTCCGCGCAGGCTGCTGGCTACATCGTGAGGAGTGACCAGTTTTGGCTCAAGGTGGGCGTTTGAAGGCACTCTGCATTCGGCGATTTCGCATGCGGATTCCGCGGTAAAACTTACGCTCGTCCCGCTGGGCAGGTACAGTGCGTAAGGAAAGCCATCAAAGACATTCTTCCGCTTTCCGATGCGCTGTGCCCCCTGCCCCCAATCGGCTACACAAACTCCCCCAAGGAGAACAAACGCCGCTTCCTCGCCGTCCGTGCTGGCTTCGTAAACTCCACCGGGAAGCAGCCGTCGGACGAAGAAGCTCATCCACTCCCACATGGCCTTCTGGCGCGGCAAATGAAGCAGCTCGCCGGCCTCTTCCGGAGACAGACTCCGGGAGTGGACGAGAGATTCAGTTTCGCTCATGTCGTTCTCCCCACGAGGTAGAGCACCATCGGGGCATGAATAAGGGTGCTCAGGGCAATCTTGCTAACCGCTTTGACAATATGGCAAAGGAACGCTCCCTTGTCAATCGCAATGAGCGGTGATCCTGTGGTTGCAAGAAACTGGAGTTTGGGTGTTTTACACTCTCGTCGTGCTTATTCGAGCAACTTCTGCGTAATGATGTCCGCTTTTTCGACCAGAAACGTCGCGTTAGCTAATTAGAGGAACGAACCAGCAGTTGGGAGCGAGCAAGGCCGGCGTAGCCGATTCAGCGTGATTGTGGTGCCGGGAGGGGAGTCGAACCCCCAAGGACCGAAGCCCGGCGGATTTTGAGCCTCTTTAGACCAATTCCCAAACTCCTGTACTTCCAATGTTTACAAATAGTTCGCAAACCGAGGCGGTCATGTTGGGTGACGTTCGGAAACGTAGCGACAGTGTGGGGTTCGCGAAGGCTGGGAGCAGTCGCATCGCATCGGCGGGCGATCGGATTCGAGCCAACCGTCACCAAGCCCAGTCGCACCGTCGGAGGGTTGGATGTATCAATCGAGAACATTCCTGTTCTGGATCAAGCGTGTTTGTGCTGTGGGATTGTTTCTTATCGCAATCGTCATTGCTTGCCCCATATCAACACGCGTGTTCGCCCGCTACAGCCACTCTCTCCCCGTCGCGATGCGCTGTGAGTCTACTGCAAGCACGCCCGAGCGAGCAATTTCGACACTGACAGCTTGGGTTAAACAAACCACCCAAACCCTGTCATCCCGACCGGAGCGGGAGCGCTCGCGATCGCGGGCGATCCCACGGAGTGGAGGGACCTTGAGTTTAGCTGGCCCGGTGCCTCAGCTTCGCGTCGGTTTTTGACGCTAACCTGGGTTAGGAAACGCGTGACGCGACGCCCAGGTTACCGCCCAAAAACCGGGGCTGAATTCCCGTAGCGAACCAAAGGCGAATACTGCTAGGATGTGCTGAGAGGTGATGTGATGGCTAGTTTTTCTGAATTCGTTTCATGGCTGCGTCTGGTTTGGAAACACTGGCAAGTGAATCTCACAGGCGGAGTGATCATTGCGGCACTGTTCCTCTGGCAGATCACCGGGAAGACCGTTCTGGCATCGGTCTATCTGATCATTGCTTCAATGACCTTCATTGCTTCCACCTTTTTCGTCTGGCGAGATGGGCACAAGAGAGCGGTTGAATCCGAGAATGAGAGCAGCGAAATTTACGCGGATGTAATCCTCTTTTGGCTCAAGGAGAATTGTCACACAGCGTGCTCATTCACTACAGACGCTCTAGTGGAGTCACTTGATCTCTCGCATGACAAGATTTCCAGAGGACTCGATTTGCTCGAAGACAAGTGGAAGGTGATCGAACAGGATCACCTAGGCTGGAGATATTCGGCAGCGAGCAGCACAAGATTGACGGGTGCCCCAGACCTTAGCAGATGAACGAAAAGAGTGGGTGCCCCGCTCCTTGCGCTTTTTGCAAGGGGCGGGTGCAGGATCGACCACAACGCCGGGCGGCCCACCCTCAAGATTGGAGGCTGGCCCAGCCTTCCGCGCTTTTTGCCGAGGCTAGGGATGTTCTCCGACCCCCGTGGCGTCCAGATAACACCGCGAGTTTCGACGAGGAAATTTCTCTATCCCGCTTCCTCAACCGTGAGCTTCAGTCCTACGGCCTTGGCCACGGCCACCAGCGTAGAGAGCCGAGGGTTTCCCCGACGCGACAAAGCGCGATACAAACTCTCGCGTTCAATTCCCGCCGCTTTGGCTACCTTCGCAATGCCGCCGCGGGCCTCCGCAATGCGACGCAAGGCGATCAGGAGCACGCCTGGCTCGTCGTCATCCTCCAACGCCGCCCGGAGATACTCGGCGGCGAACTCTGGATTGTCGTGCAGTTCACGAATCGTCGCCTCATCGTGAGATATGCTCGCCTTACGTTTCATAGGCATGAGCCGGCTAAACTCAAGGTCCCTCCACTCCGTAGGATCGCCCGCTATCGCGAGCGATCCCGCTCCGGTCGGGATGACCGGGTTTGGGGTTCCGGGTATTCCTGCCGCAACCTCTTTTTTCTTGATTCCGATCGCCAACACAGATATGATATGGAAAGTGCAGTTAGCTATTTGAGAATGGCTGCAAGACGCTCGCTCTTTGAAAACCTGAACCGCCGGTGCACCCCTCGGACCCCTTCCGTTCCCGAAACGGGAACGCAGTGTGCGATCTGCAACGCCTAAGTCCTTATTCCGGAATATTTTGCGTGTAAGTCCTTATTCCTCAAAGATTTTGGTGGTGGTCTGGCCCTAACCCCATCATTCCAAAAGATCAGGGGGAGGGGGGTATACCCATGATTACTCAAAAGTAAATACCCGCGAGCGACCCTCACGGCGCCTCACTTTCCGGTCGCCGTGCAAGTCGTGAAGCGCCCTAGGGTGCGCCGCCCACGCGCTACAATCAAAGCATGCCGCCGCGCATTGCCATCCCCGTTCCTCATTCTGGTGACCGGGAGTATGCCGAGCGATCCCTCCCTCAATACGAGCGCGCCGTCGAAATGGCCGGAGGAGAGCCGGTTCGCATCCCCCTGGATCAACCGCCCGCGGAAGTGATGAAGCTGATCGAGCGCTGCGATGCCGTGTTGCTGCCCGGAAGCAAAGCGGATGTCGACCCGGCCAAGTACGATGCGCCACGCGATCCGCAGACGTCGTCCCCTGATGCCGGCCGCGACACGGTTGACGAATTGTTGCTGCAGGACGCCTACAACATGCGCAAGCCGATCCTCGGCATCTGCTATGGCCTCCAGATTCTGAACGTGTACCGCACCGGTACGCTGATCCAGCACATCGAGTCTCCGGTGAAGCACGCGGCGGGACGAAAGGTCGCGGTGGCGCACACGGTCGAAGTGGAGCCGGGATCGAAGCTGCAGAGGATCGTACGGGCTGGCGGGGAAGGGCACGGCTTCAGCCGTGCCGCCCAGACTGCAAAAAAGAGGGCTTCAGCCCCTGAGGGGCAGCCGCTCGTCGTCCCGGTCAATTCCAGTCACCACCAGGCGGCGGACATTGTCGGGGATGGGTTGCGGGTGGTCGCGCGGTCTCCGCAAGACGGCGTCATCGAAGCGCTCGAGGGGACATCGCCGGATCACTTTGTGCTTGCGGTGCAGTGGCATCCAGAGCGCTCAGTCGATGAGGACGAACCGTCGCGAGCGATTTTCCGCGCTCTGGTCGACGCCGCCCGAGTCAGACACGAGAAACTGACAGGAGAATTCGAGTCGGTTTGAAACACCAGCCACAGATCCACGCGGATTTACGCGGATTGAAGACGCAAAAATGCGGTTGAAACTGTTTGTCTGTGTAAATCCGTGTAAATCCGTGCAAATCCGTGGCTAGTTTTTCTCTCAGCGCGCCTTAGTCGTCTTTTCCAACAGCACAACCGCGTGTGCGATCGCTGCATTGTCGGTGCCCATGCCCTCCGGCGTTTTGGCTTTGAGGCCTACGCAATCCGCGGGCACACCTAATAATTCCGCTACATGCTCGCGGATGGCAGCGGCATGAGGACCGATCTTTGGCGCGGCAAGAATGAGCGTAGCGTCCACATTGACGACGGTATAACCCGCCGCCTTCACCCGCTGCAAAGCCTCGCGTAGGAAAACGGCAGAGTCAGCCCCCTTCCACTTTTGATCGGATGGTGGAAACAGCGAACCGATGTCAGGTGCAGCCACGGCGCCGAGCAGAGCATCGGTGAGCGCGTGCAGAAGCACGTCGCCATCGGAGTGGCCACCCAAACCCTTCGAGTGAGGCAGAGTCACTCCACCAATTCTCAGGGGAATGCCAGTCGTGAATTCGTGAGAGTCCCAGCCATAGCCAATTCTCATGCTGAAACCCCGGCCACGGATTTCCACGGATTTCCACGGATTTTCTTTCGGTCATTGTCAAAGAGAAGTCTGCGAAACTGGGGTCGCGCTCCGAAATTGAGCAACATGCCGACTTCAACCTCGGTAGACTTCAAATAGTGGAGCAACTGAGCCTCATGAGCGGGCTCCAATGATCGAGTACTCTTTAGCTCGAGCAAGACGCTATTTTCGACCAGCAGATCCGCTCGGAATCCACCGACTTTGTGGCCGCGAAACCAGACTGGCAAAGCTATCTGACGATTCGCGCTGAGTCCTGCTTCGTGGAGAGCAATCACGAGCGACTCCTCGTACACACATTCCAGAAATCCATAGCCGAGTTCGTTGTAAACATCGTAGAAGATGCCGATGATTTTCTCAGTAACGTCCGCATGTTTGAGTCCTGCCTCGGTGCTCATAGAGTGAAGTGTACAGCTCGTGCGGAAATTGATCCGTGAGAATCCGTGCAAATCTGTGGCCGCCTTTACCGTTTCAGGAAAAACTCTGCCAGTTCCATATCCGCCGGAGCCGTGATCTTTATATTTCTTGGAGATCCCATCACCACCGCCACTTCGTGTCCCGAGCGTTCCACCAGCGACGCTTCGTCGGTGCCGAGAAACCCGTCAGCCGTTGCCTCATCGAACGCTTTCTTGAGCACCTCGTAGCGAAAGCCCTGGGGCGTCTGCGCCATTACCACACGCTCTCGCGGGAGGGTGGCGACGACCAACGCTCCATCCGAGGTGCGTTCGACCTGCTTCACCGTGTCCACCGCTGGTAGCCCAGCAATCGCTGCGCCGTATTTCTGTGCAGCCAGGATCACATCGTGAATGATTTCCTCGGTTACGAACGGACGCACGGCATCGTGGACCAGCACGATGTCGTCGTCAGCCGCGGAGATGGAAGTCATCGCATTGGCGACGGATTGCTGCCGATGCTCTCCGCCTTCCACGAGATGAATCTTCTTTCGCAAAACATCCTTCGCTTCTTTTTCCAGCCGGCCGCGGAATCCTTCGATCTCATTCCCGCGCAGAGCAATGTAAATCTCGGAGACTTCCGGACTGGCCGCGAACTTGCGCAGAGTGTGAATGAGGATAGGCGTACCGCCAAGCTCAGTGAACTGCTTGCTCGCCGCGGGCTTCTTGCCCCTGGCGCTCGGAGCCGAGGCCATGCGCGTCCCCAGCCCCGCAGCCGGAATGATTGCAACCACCTTCATAACGGGCTGTAAGTATACGAGGGTGGATGATCCAGTTCAAATCAGGTCGCGAGGGTAGTCGTTGCGTCTGTTCCGATTCCTCACAATAGCGCCCGAGTAATGCGTAACTATACGGTTACCGCAAGTCGGAGAGTCAAGACTTCCTATTTGTTCAGATATTAGAACAGCAGTTCGAAGACTTTAGATTCGCGCTCGACAGTTTCCCGGCTACTCCCCTGGCCGCTCCAGCACGACCGGCGGCGTCTTCTTCGGCTCCCCGTTCGGGATCGCGGTCGGTGTGGTCAACACGACCGCCGGTCGCGGCTCCGTACGAGCCATGGCGCGTTCATCCCACTTGCCGAAGATCATCTTTCCCGCCGTGGTCTGCAGCACCGACGTGACGGAAATGTCGATGGTCTTGCCAATCATTTTGCGCGCGTTGTCCACAACCACCATGGTGCCGTCGTCAAGGTAGGCGACACCCTGGTTATATTCCTTGCCTTCCTTCAGGATGAACACCTTCATGGTCTCACCCGGCAGCACGATCGGCTTCAGGGAGTTTGCCAGCTCATTGATGTTCAGGACCGCGACGCCTTGCAATTGCGCCACTTTATTAAGATTGAAATCGTTGGTAATGATTTTTCCTTCGTAGAGCTTGGCCAGTTCGATCAGTTTCAGATCTACTTCGCGGACCGCGGGAAAATCATCCTCCACGATTTGTATTTGCACCAAGGCCATCTTCTGCAGACGTTGCAGGATGTCGAGCCCGCGGCGTCCGCGATTGCGCTTGAGAGAATCTGCGGAATCGGCGACCAGTTGCAACTCGCGCAATACGAACTGTGGAGTCACGATGATGCCATCGAGGAAGCCGGTCTCGGCGATGTCGGCAATGCGTCCATCAATGATCACGCTGGTGTCCAGAATCTTGTAACTTTTCCTGGATTGTTTCTCGCCGCCGAAAATCCCGCCCAGCGCCGCGAGATTGAGCAAGTCGCCCTTGTTGGCGCCGACGATCAAGCCGACGTACGCCATCAACAGCATGACCATAATCTGCAGGAAGCTCTGGGTGTGCCCCGGGGGAATGCTGTTGCGGATCACCAGGGCGAACAGGTAGGCGCCGAAAATGCCCAGTACGCTGCCGATCGCAGCTCCGATCAGACGCTTCAGGCTGACCACCCGCAGCCGCCACTCGAAGGTGACGATGGCAAAGCCGAGCAGTGCTCCGACTCCCGCGTCCAGCTTGGGGTCGAGACCGAAGGGCTGAATCAGGTAACAAGTAAGAGCAACAAAAATAACAAATATTAGACGAACCGCTATTAAGTCCACTGCTGGACCTCCTCGGAACCCACGTGCCTAAAGTACAAGTGGAGTCCCGCACCGGCCGCCCAACCGCCGAGTGTATATTGCGGCCAGTGATCTATATGCGGAGCCTATGAATGAAACGGCTATGAAACAGCGCTCCGCTCCCCGTCCAAAAATCGGACAGAGACATCGTACAAATATTCCAGTGAAAGTATATACCTGCTGCGAAGCGTGCGGGATTACGCAAGTCACCACGGGCAAAGTGATATTTCGAGATGGTTGGAGCCGGCCAGGGTGGCCCTGCTGGTAAACTCTTCGAGATGAAAGCTATTGTCATCAGTCGGTTAGGCGGCCCGGAGGCGCTCGAGATGAGGGACGTGCCAAACCCCGTGGACGGCGCCGCACACGAGTTGGTCCAAGTGAAGGCCGCCGGCCTGAATTTCGCCGACGTCATGACTGCGCAAGGCGGGTATCCCGGAACGCCGAAACCCCCATTGATTGCCGGGCGGGAATTTTGTGGAGTAAGGGAAAAGGATGGGCAACGGGTCATGGGATATGCGCAGTGGGCAGCATTCGCTGAGCGCATTGCCGCCCGCCCCGAGCTGTTGTGGCCAGTCCCCGAAAACTGGACGATGGAGGAGGGAGCGGCGTTTCCGGTGAATTATTTTACGGCATACTTCGCCTACTGGAAGGCAGGATTCATCGGTCTGGCGCAGCCATGGGCTGGCGCTGTTCCGCGGGTTCTGATTCACGCCGTCGCAGGAGGCGTAGGCACTGCCGCCGTGCAAATCGGAAAGTTGCTTGGCGTCGAAATGTATGGGACATCTTCTTCCGGCGAGAAGCTCGCGCGCGTGAAAGAACTTGGCCTGCAGCACGGTATCAATTACAAGCAGCGCGATTACGAAGAGGCTATCAAGGAGTTGACCCACGCCGAGGGTGTGGACGCCGTGTTTGAAATGTTGGGCGGTGAGCACACGGCGAAGAGCGTGCGCTGCCTGCGGGATCTGGGCCGTGTGATCGTATACGGAAGTGCGACCGGGCAGAAATCAGAGTTGGATCCACGACTGCTCTACGCCAAGGGCGCAAGCGTGCACGGATTGTGGCTGACATATCTATCGGCCAGGCAGGAGTTGATGAACCAGGCCTGGAAACAGCTTTCCGCTTGGACGTCTCAAGGCCACTTGCATCCAGTGATCGGGCACGTGTTGCCAATGGAGCGTGTTGCCGAGGCATATCGATTGTTATCCGACGGGAAAAACTTTGGGAAGGTAATTCTGAAGATCGCGTAAGCCAGTTGGGTTGAAGCTTACAAATGCACGAGCCAACCGCCGCTGTTCGTTTCCGAACGCCGCCAATCCATTAGCGGACACGTCAGCATCCCGCATCCCGCACTTCTCACTTGTAATCAACGCATTCTTGTTTCTTCTATTGGAAACGCGCGTGCAACAGCCACCTCGAATGGCAAGAGCGTGTGTGAAATCTTGTGAAATTCGTAACCACATCCGCGCGATAGACAAGACAAACAAGTGTTGTGTCGATTCGTGCGCGCGCGCGCCCTTGCTAACGACACCGATCATGAAGCGTCCAACTTCATGATTGCGATTTGAAGCGAACGGAACTTTTGAACAACCAGGAACGTATCTTGACACGATAGGGGTGAAAAGCCGGACGACCTTACCAGCCGGCTCGGCTTTTGGAAAACAATTTCAGGGGTTAAGGGACTGGCTCAATCTCGGTTTGGCGGCCCAGGTGAGCGCAATCCCTGCAGCAGAGAGCCCGCGGTCTTGCGGCCACGCGCTTTCTCCTTAACCCCGCCGCAGCATTGTAAAGCTTTCGCAGCAAAACGCAAGTTTTATGCGAAGCGACTCGCAGGCCGCCCAGAACCGGTTCCCGACGCTTTTCGGGAAAGAAAAAAGGAGTCTTATGAAATTCCAAAGTATTTCCAAAAGCTTGCTGCTGGGACTGGCTTTGCTCCTGGCGACAAGCGCATTCGCGGCCGCTAACAAGGGCTCGTTGCAGCTCTCGAATCCCGTAACTGTAAGTGGGAAGCAACTCTCTGCAGGCGATTACTCGGTGAAGTGGGATGGCAACGGTCCCAATGTCGAGCTGAATATCTTGCGGGGTAACAAGGTCGTGGCTACTACTCCAGCCCGGCTGATTGATCTGAGTCAAAAACAAAATAACGACAATGCCGTGGTGAAGAACAACGCCGACGGCACCAGATCGCTGGCTGAAATTCGATTCGGCGGGAAGAAGTATGCGCTGGCGATTGGCAGCGAGTCCGCCAGTATGGACGGCAGCGGCAGCAGCAAGTAGAGTCGGTGATCCTGAGCGAAAAAAAAGGGGGAGCGCAAGCTCCCCCTTTTTTTCAACCTTGATGGGGCTTTATATCGGCGAAGCCGGCACATTTATGGATTCGCAACCTTCTCCAGTTGCGCATTGAGATGTACGCTGCTCCCGCCAGTCACTTTCAGCTTCCACTCCCAGTCCTTGAAACCCGTCTTCTTCACTGTCACCGTGTGCTCGCCCTCGTTGACCTGTACATCAGAAGGCGTGTTACCGACGAAACTGCCGTCGACTCCGATGTCGGCGCCCGGCGGATCGGACTCCAACTGGAGCTTCGAGGACACCGAACCCGTGTTTCCGCTGGGGCTGCTCGCCGCCGCGCTTTGTGCTGGTACATTAGCCGACGTAGGAGGCTGAAATCTCGCGCTGTCCAGCTTCATATCTCCATTCACATAAGCAGTGAGTTCGGTCCCCTTCGGAATGGTGATGTCCTTGCCGTGCATAAACAGGAAAAATGGCGCTGCAGGAAAGAAAATCAGGCTCGTCGCCACCATCCCGCCCACCATGCCGCCGGTGTGACCGCCGCCTTTGACATCCTGAACCGCCCGGAGCGCCGCTTTCTCGCCGCTAACCAGCTTCACGTAATCGATATTGATGTCCAATTTTCCGCCCCGAGCCATTCTCCTCTTAGCCTGGGCTTCGGTAACTGTCGCGAAGGCCAGTCCCCCCTTTGGAACGACCAGAGTGCCGTTTACGCTGATGTCATCCAAAACCTCAAAGTCCACAGTATCGCCCACGTGCGCATCAGCGGAAGAAACGGTCCGATTGATCCGCAGCCGCACTGGCGTTCCTTCCTCGAGCACAAATCCTTTCGCTGACGTAAAGTTCGTGGTCTGAGCGGCCTGCTGTGCCGGTTGTTGTGTCGTCGAGGCCGCAGGAGTGTGGGCCGCCGCAGTCTGAGCTATTGAAGCGCAGGACAGAGATAGCAACGTAAGCCATACGGACAGATACATTTTCACAGCGACCCTCCGGTCACAAACAATCTTCAGGACCTTGGGGGAAACACCCCGCTCGAGAATCCTGTTCGGCTGGATCGCGTTACTTCCCATCGCGTACTCCAGACGGACTCAATTCGCAGGAACACTGCAGAGCCTGTGTTGCGGGGGAAGGAGGAACATACTCCAACGATTTCTGGGAGTCAAGCAGGATCAGCGGAGTCTCAGATATTTCCAGGAACTGAGTCTGTCCATTTTTGGAACACAACAAAAGGGAGCGCACCCGCGCTCCCTGGCGTTACTTGAAATCCGACACCCGCTCTCAGTACTTGGCCATCTTCGGGTCGACGCGATCCGCCCAGGCCAGTATCCCGCCGGCGAGATTATGAACCTTCTTGAATCCTGCCTGTTGGAGGAAGGTCACTGCTTTCGCGCTGCGCACGCCGGAGCGGCAATGGGCGACGATCTCGCGGCTGGAGTCGAGTTCATGCACACGCTTGGGCAGATCGCCCAGCGGGATCAGATGTCCGTTGATGTTGCAGATTTGATACTCGTGGGGCTCGCGCACGTCGAGCACGAAAACGTCTTCGCCTGCATCCAGACGCCGCTTGAGTTCTTCAACTTGTATTTCGGGAACGCCTGCTTCCACCGGTTTCTCCTCGCCGCGAATTCCACAAAACTCGTTGTAGTCTATCAGTTTTGTGATGCTGCGATGCGTCCCGCAGGCTGGGCACTCGGGATTCTTGCGCAGCTTGAGTTCGCGGAACTTCATGCCTAGCGCGTCGATCAGCAGCAGCCGTCCGATGAGTGGTTCACCCTTGCCCAGGATCAGCTTGATGACTTCGGTTGCCTGTATCACGCCCACGAGTCCGGGCAGAATGCCCAGGACTCCACCTTCGGCGCAGGACGGAACCAGTCCCGGCGGTGGCGGCTCGGAATACAAACACCGGTAGCAGGGGCCCTCTTTCGTCGCGAAAACGCTGGCTTGTCCTTCGAAGCGGAAAATCGAACCGTAAACATTGGGCTTGCCCGTGAGCACGCAGGCGTCGTTCACCAGATAGCGCGTGGGGAAATTGTCGGTGCCATCGGCAATAATGTCGAACTCGCGAAACAATTCGAGCGCGTTGTCGCTGCTCAACCGGGCCTCAAACTTGCGGATGTTCAGGAATGGATTAATCGCCTTCAGCTTCTCTGCGGCGGAATCAAGTTTCTTGCGCCCTACGTCGGCCGTGGTGTGGATGATCTGCCGCTGCAGGTTGGTGTAGTCCACCACATCGAAGTCCACGATCCCGAGCGTGCCCACGCCGGCTGCGCCCAGATAAAGCGCCAATGGCGAACCCAGCCCGCCCGCTCCAACGCACAGCACACGCGCTGCCTTGAGCTTCTGCTGACCCTCCATCCCCACCTCGGGCATGATCAGGTGACGCGAGTAGCGCAGGATCTCGTCGTTGGTGAGAGGGGCGGCAGTGAGAGTAGCGGCTTCGGGTTTGGCTTCAGTTGGTTTGAGTTCTGTGATGGTGGCCATAAAACCTCTGTTCAAAACTGTTGATTTTTAATTGATCACGAAATGGACAACTAGAAACAACAACAGAACGGACAACAACAGCAGGCGCTGTGGCGGGGCATTCGGAGGGTGGTCCATTCGCAAGTCATTGATCTTTACCAGCCTCCAGCAATCGAAGGCACTATCGAGATAGTATCACTGTCCTTGACCGCAGTGGCTTCTTTTTGCAGATAGCGGACGTCTTCGTCATTCAGGTAAACATTCACAAAGGAACGGAGTTTGCCGTCGTCGGTGTAAAGATGCCGCCGCAGGTCAGGATGCTTGGAAACCAGCCCGGACAACGCTTCGGCGACGGTGCCAGCTTTGACCTCGACTGTCGGCTGTTTGCCGGCGTATTGCCGCAGGGGTGTAGGAATACTGATCTTGATCATCCTATTAGAGGATGCCGCAATATCGCCCGAGGATTCAGTTCGTCTGTAGAGACGTAGCTTGCTACGTCTTAGCTTGCCGCTTTCTCCACTTCGATCTTCTCGTCCACCAGCTTTTTGTCGCCCTCGTCGCTGCCGCTCAGTTCGAACGAGTTCGTAATCGCAGCTTTGCCTTTTTCCACGCTGGTAATTACATAGGAGCAGCCGAACCAGTGCGCTTCGGCAAGATCGGTCGGCGACCAGCGTGCGGGGTGGTCAGGATGCGAGTGATAAAAGCCGATGATGTCCTCTGCACGCTCCCGCCCTTCCCGCTGGATGCGAAGCAGTTCACGCGGATCGATGTGATAGCGGTTCTGCGGCGAATCGGTCCGCGTGTTTCCGCATCGGGCGACGGAAGTAACTACCCGGTCCTCGCCCTCCATCTGGCCGAGTAAAACGCCGCAGCATTCGTGAGGATAGGTTTCCTCGCCGTGGCCGCGAATCTCGTCAAACTCACTCTTGCCAATCTTCAACATAAGACTTTCACCACATAGACACAGAGGCATAGAGAAATCCCGTTTCCCTTGTTCTTCTCTGTGTCTCTGTGACTCTGTGGTGAATCTTAGCCCTCCTGCCAGAATCTCTCGCTCAAATACTTGTCGCCCGAATCGCACAGAATCGTCACGAACACCGCATGCTCGTTCGTCTTCAACTGCCGCGCCAGCTGCAAGCAGCCGACCACCGCCGCAGCCGCCGATATCCCCACCAGCAGGCCTTCCTCGCGGGCCAGCCGCTTGGCCATGGCGTAGGCATCTTCGGTAGAGATGCCCAAGTCGGCATCAGCCAGCGACGAGTCATAAATTTTCGGCACGATGGCGCTGGCCATGTGCTTTGTGCCTTCGATTCCGTGGAAGGCCGAGTCCGGCTGCAGCGAGATACAGCGGATGCGCGGATTCAATTCCTTGAGCCGCCGCGTCGCTCCAACGAAGGTTCCACTGGTGCCCAGCATCGCCACGAAGTGAGTGATGCGTCCTTCCGTCTGCTGCCAGATTTCGTTGGCTGTGCCCTGGTAGTGAGCCTGCCAGTTGGCGTCGTTGGAATACTGGTCGGCGTAATAGTAGAGATCGGGATGCTTGGCCGCCAATTCGCGCGCCATGCGTATGGCGCCGTCGGAACCGTCAGCAGGGTCGGTGTAAATGATGTTGGCGCCATAGGCGTGCAATATGCGCTTGCGTTCGACCGAGACATTCTCCGGCATGCACAGCGTCACCGGAAAGCCCTGCGCGGCGCCAATCATGGCATAGGCAATGCCAGTATTGCCGCTGGTCGAATCCAGCAGAATTCTACCGGATGTTAACTTGCCACTGGCCCGGGCTTGCGCCACGATATTAGCTGCAGCGCGGTCCTTGATCGAGCCTCCGGGATTAAGCCACTCAGCTTTGCCCAGGATCTCGACCCCGGGCAGATGGCTGCCGATGCGCACGAGGCGAAGCAATGGAGTATTGCCGATGCGATCCACAGTTCGCTGGCCCAAAGTAGGTTTGCCGAACGGATCGCTTCCGTCTGCATGTGCCGCAGAACTAGGCACTTCCGCGATCTTTGGAGACAAGGGCTGCATAAATCTCAAACTCCCAAGCCGTGACTTACGTAATGTCCCTTAGAGGCGAAACTAGGCGTGAGGAACGGTTGATTAGATTATAAGAGAGACTGATTGGTTCCACCGAAGATGCGGGCAACGTCCCTTTTCACGGACTCCGCATCTAACTTAGACGAGAACGAAGGACGAAATGCCATCCAAGGTAGAAGAACGGACTTACGAAGAGGCGCTGAATTGGCTGCGCGATCACGGCTTTGATCTGATCGAAGCTCCCGGGACGCAAGCGCGCGTGTTTCTCAAGAAGTACAGTTGCTCGGCGGCCATCCAAAAGAATGGTGACGATGGCGTGAAGATTTTCGCCTATCCCGGCTACCTGATTGGCAGCGAAATTTCGAAGTTGGTGAACAAGGGATACCAGCAGTTTCTCAAAACCGCCAAGACCGAAGTCCCGGCTACCGCGGATCATCTGAAAGCTCTGCAACAATTCACGGAAGAAATGAAGGAAGGCTTGGGACTGCCCAGCCTGTACAACGAATCGCTGGGCACAGTCAGCGAATCGTATCACTACGACCGCATCGAAAATCGCGACAAGCCAGTTGCGGACCGGCCTAAGCGTCCCTGGGAAAAGGCGGGAGTCCTGGCCGCCGCCGCGAAAAAGGGCCGCGCGTAGGCTTCCTCCATCACACCACGCCTGGTTGTGAGTGAAATCGCCTGGTTATGTCAACAATCAACCTGCCTTCTTGATTTGCGCTCGTTCGGTGACCGGGTGTTTTGAACAAGGGTTTCGACGATTCGTTTGTGCAGTTCGGAGCCTGGTCCATTGATTTCTTGTCGGCGTCATTCCGAAAGCAGCCGTTTTTCAGGCGGAGCGAGGGATCTCGCGCGCATCGCCCCGATCAGCCCAGGGCAAATTGCACCACTACCCGACCTTTGCCGGGCATTGGCGAAATCGCCCATTTGTGGATAAAACCGGCTCACGGATTCGCGGATAAGCACGGATCATCAGACTGACCTGCGCGCATCCGTATGATCCGTGGCTTGTTTTTCGGTTCCGAGGCTAAGGCGTGATCTCGAACACCGTACCGTGGTAGTCAGCACCACCAAAGTAGGTCGTGCCGTAGAGACTGCCGGCAGCATCGAAGATCAGGCTAGACCTGGGATTGATCCCGTCACCGCTAGAGTTGAAGCTGTATAGCAGCGCTTTCTTCCAGCCTCCGCCCGCTTGGGGCGTCAACTTGAACACCGTCCCGTCGCTATATGCACCACCATAGTAGGTTGTGCCGTAAAGATTGCCGGCGGCATCGAGGATCAGGCCGGTGTAGGGATTGATCGCGTCCCCGCTGCCGCTGCCGAAGCTACTCAGTACCTTCTCCGTCCAGCCCCCTCCTGTTTTGGGCGTCAACTTGAACACCGTGCCTTGGCCGACCAGGTAAATGCCGCCATATACCGTGGTGCCATAGAGACTGCCGACAGCATCGAAGATCAGGCCAGCCTCGGGACTGTAGCCGTCCTTGCCGTCTTGGTTGAAGCTATGCAGCACTTTCTCCGTCCAGCCCCCTCCCGCTTTGGGCGCCAACTCGAACACCGTCCCGTAGACGCCATGCACGCCACCCCCCTCCGTCGTACCGTAGAGATTGCCGGCCGCGTCGAGGACCAGGCCGCCATAGGGAGAGAGCCCGTCCTTGGAGTTGTTCTTAAAGGTATGCAGCACTTTCTCCGTCCAGCCCCCGCCCGCCTTGGGCGCCAACTCGAACACCGTACCGCTGTTGTAAGCGCCACCCGTAGAGCACGTGCCGTAGAGATTGCCGACGGCATCGAAGATTACGCCGGCTGGAGGTGCGGTCCCATCCTTGCCGTTGTTGTTGAAGTTATGCAGCACCTTCTCCGTCCAGCCGCCACCCGCTTTGGGCGTCAACTCGAAAACCGTTCCGGAGCCGTGAATGCCGCCTCCAGCAGTGGTGCCATAGAGGTTGCCGGTGGCGTCGAAGATCAGTCCACCTGCGGGATTGCCCCCGTCCTTGCCGTTGTTGTTGAAGTTATGCAGCACCTTCTCTGTCCAGCCGCCACCCGCTTTGGGCGTCAACTCGAAAACCATCCCGTAGTTGTAAGGGCCGCCGTATTCCGTTGTGCCGTACAGATTGCCGGCTGAATCGAAGATTAGGCTGGCTACGGAACCGCTTCCGTCCTTGCCCTTCCCGAAGTTATGCAGCACCGTTTCCTGTGTAGCGGCCCAGGTGCTGGTCACGAGCAGGGTCACACTGAAGATCCCTAGAGCTGCCCTCAAACCGATGGACGATCTCTTGCCTCTCATGAGCAATCCTCCTTAGCCCGAGCTTCCGTGGGCATGGCCAGTGGTCTTGAACGAAGAGAAACTGGAATTTCTATTCTGAATCAGGGGCTGACGTTAACCGTACCCACGATTTCCTCTTCGACTTACCGAGCAGCGACCAGTGTACTCCCATCTCGCCCATTCCAGGCAAGGCGATGGGATAGCTGTCGAAACATTGCGATTACACTAGGAATCCCGGTCATGGTGAAATCGCCTGTAGCTGTTGAAAAACTCCTTTCAGGGTGGTTTCAACGACGAAGTTCGTTCGTAAGTTATTGAATATTCGTTCGCCGTAGGCGCTGAAATTCGCTGAAATTACTGCTTTAGTTCCTTTTTCAACAGCCACGCCTGTTTTCAAAGCAGATTGATTTGGTCAGTTTGGCTCGCGGCGTTTTTGCGAAATGGAGCCTCAGTCAGCTCTACGGCTCTTATCACTGTGAGAATACGAGCAAACTTATATCCGCAGTGGCACTACCTGCTGTCAGCTTATTGCCATGCCCGACTTCACCTTAGTAATCGCAACCCCTCTTCCGCGATTCGCCATCTGGCCTTATGCTGTTTAAGACATTGTGGCCGCTGACCGAGCGGTTCTTTCCGGAAGTCATGATTCCAATTCGTCTCTACACTTTAATCTTGGGCGGTGCGGGCACACTGTTGGCTGCCTACCTCTTGGTGCGCCGGAAGCCCAAGAGCCTCGATGAAGTGGAACGGGTGCGTCGGGCGTGGCTCGACCGCGTCGGCCGCATTACCGATGGGACAGTCATCGACGTTCAGGAGATGCAGGCCGAGGGACGCAAGCCCGCAACTTTCCTGATTTTCCAGTATGACGTGGCCGGCGTATCTTACGAAGCCTCGCAGGATGTGACCTACTTACGGCAACTCATCAACCTGCATTCCTGCCGCCTCGGCCTGCCTACGTCCGTGCGCTACGATCCCCAGAATCCGGGAAACTCGATCGTGGTTTCGGAGCGCTGGATGGGATTGAGGCAGTAGAGCTGGTCGTTCGTCGCTGGTCCTTGGTCGTTGGCCCGCACATCTCCCAGCATTCGTTCAGTGGGAAACATGAATGAGTGGGGTCCCTCTCGCGGTTCTTGTTGCCGGCCAACGACTAAAAGCCAACGACCAACGACCCCTCTAGCTTCCCGCTGCAAATCCGCCAGCATGCGCCAGGGTCAGGCGCAGGAATTTGTGGGGATTGACTGGAGTGTCATTGATGCGGACTTCGTAATGCAGGTGTGGACCGGTGCTGCGGCCGCTCAACCCGACATATCCGATGGTGTCGCCCCGGCGCACATACTGTCCGGGGACAACCGCATAGTTGGCAAGATGCCCGTAGCGCGTCGTGATTCCGTGGCCGTGGTCAAGGGCGATAGCCCGTCCATATCCGCCCATGAAGTCGGCGAACACTACTACGCCATCGGCGGGAGCTATGACCGGCTGCCCGTAGGAAGCCGATATATCCACTCCACGATGGAACGCTCCCTCGCCGTTGAACGGGTCGATTCTCTCCCCGAAAGATCCCGTCACCGGACCTTCCACCGGCCAAAGGTTCGGAGCCGAATTGGCCCTTAGCCAGTCCGCCGTAGTTGCATTCCGCGTAAGGCCGAGAGAGATTCCGGTCGCGGCTGCACCGCTCAGCGCGGTGTCTTTCAGGGCATAAAGCCGATCCAGCGAAGAGCTTACTTGGGCGTCCTGAACGTGATCGGAAGATCCCGCTTCCAGGGGCGGGTCCGATTTCAAACCGTAGAGCGAAGAAACTTCGCTGGCCAATGAGCCCAGCGATGCCACCTGAATATCTCTTTCCTGGGCCACCTGCTCCAGCCTTGAGTACCGGGTTTTCAGTTCGTCTTTCTGGGTGCGCAGCTCGTTATAGCGCGAGACCTTCAACAGCATTCGCATGTAGGAACTGGCAATTCCCGTAAGGCTCAGGATCCCGATCGCGGCGCCCACGACCAATACGTACAGGTAGTGGACCGGAATGGGAATCTTACGGAGCTGCCCGTCCTCGCCCCGCGCCACGAAAAGTATGTAGAAACGCTTGCGCAATGTTTTCCCTTCGTCCGCAATCGGATCGAACTACCCGCGGCAGGTTCGCCGGTGGTGATACTACAACTCGATCCCTGATCCCAGCGTGTCTTCCCTTTTCGGGAATAAGGCTGGTAAATCGTTCCGTCCTACCGGAACCAGGGCCAGGGCCGAAACACTATATGCCTGCAATCCTAACCGCATACGGCACTTAGCTTGGCCAATTCTTTGGAAGTAGCTTCGCAAAGGTAACAAAGTAGGTTCCTCCTGTCAACGCCCCAAAGGCATGCTTTCCCGTTACGGAAGGATGGGGAATCTGCCGTACTTCGGGGTTACCACGGTAACTCTTGCAGCACGAAGACCGAGAGGAAGACCAATCTGGCATTGGATACCGCCTTCTAGTAACTGCCAAGCCAGCCAGACCGGCAGCCGGAAGGCTTCCGCCAAATGAATTGGGGCCGTCAGGGTTTGCCCCACCCGTGCGCAAGATCCGTGTTCCCCGCTAGTTTTCGCTAGTCCGGGCGTCCCTTCCTTATATATTGAGTCCATCTTGCCTTTCGCCGAAAAATTGTTGATCTCGCGCATCCGCGGGCGGGCTGCCCGACGACAAGGCGTAGCAGCCGGCATCGGGGACGATTGCGCCATCGTCCAAATCCCCCCTAGTCACCAGACGCTGGTTACTACCGATTTCAGCTTGGAAGGGGTTCATTTCCGGCGCGACTGGCATCCCGCCGAAGCGGTTGGCCATCGCTGCCTCACCCGGGGCCTCAGCGACATCGCCGCCATGGGCGGCAACCCTATCGCCGCATTCCTGTCTCTCGCCCTGCCGCAAGACTTGCCCCAGTCCTGGGTTGACCAGTTCGTGAAAGGCTTGCTCAAGTTAGCGGATAGGTTCCAAGTGACTCTCGCGGGCGGAGATACAGCACAATCCCTGAGCGGCGTTCTGGCCGACACTGTTGTTGTCGGATCGGTCCCGAAGGGCAAAGCAATCCGGCGTTCAGGCGCCCGCTCAGGAGATCGCGTCTATGTGACGGGCGCGTTGGGAGGCGCCGCAGCCACCTTGAAGTTGCTATTCTCCGGCCGCAAACTGCGGCCGTCCGATTTTCCCCGCCACTTCCACCCCACCCCCCGCATCGAAGTAGGCCGGTTCCTTCTTGAAAGAGGACTCGCCTCGGCCATGATCGATCTCAGCGACGGCCTCTCCACCGATCTCGGGCACATCTGCGAAGAGAGCGACGTTGGCGCGGAGATCCACGCCCCAGCCATCCCCTGCGCCAGCATCGGGAAACCAGCCCGCGAAGTCGAGCTGCAATTCGCGCTGCATGGCGGCGACGACTACGAACTGCTTTTCACCGCACGCCTTGGCAAGCGTCTCCCCACCCGAATTGCAGGCGTTCCCATCACGCAAATCGGTCACATCACGGGTGATAAGCACGTCGTCCTGGTGAATCAGGACGGTGTGGGTTCCGAACTCCGTCCCCAAGGCTGGCAGCACTTCAAGCGTCAAGCTTGAAGCTGAAGCCGGAGACCTGCCTCCCGCATGTGACTTTCGTGCTACCCAAACCTCCTCTTTACCTATCGCCCGCACTCCAACCGGACTAAAGTAAACTCTATGTCGTTCGCAAAATCCCTTCTTCCTCTGCTCGCGTTTTGTTTGTGCCTAAGCTGCACCCTGGCGGCACAGCCGGCGCCAGTGCATCCGGCGGCCGAGCCCGCCGTTAACAATGACTTCGTCCAAAAGCAATTCGGATCGACTTGCTCCCTCATCGGAATCGAGCCGCTCATGGCTGATTTGGACGGCGACGGCGTCGAAGACATCGTCATCCCGGCCCGCTGCACCAACCCGATGATGGACCAGGCTGAAGACAACTTCGTGGTCGTCGACCCCTACAACAGCTTCTTTGGCTACGGCGATCCCAAGGTCACCACGCAATTTGCTTCGGAAGACCCAGACCGCCGTGGTTACACCTTGTTGGTAATTCACGGGGCCGGCCCGGAAGCCTGGCACGCCGCCGTTCCCAAAGCGAAGTTTCTCATTGTCAATCTGCCGTTCAGGCAGGTCGTAGTGAAAAAAATGGCGGTAAAGAAAAACAAGCCGATCATGGGAATCTTCACCGAAGAAACCGGCGGCGCTCAGACCACCTCCGTAATCTTCTGGGACGGCAAGAAATATAGATACCAGCCACTAGGCTCCAGCATGGAGTAACAGTTTCAAATGGAGGACGGGCGTCTCGCCGTCCAGCCGACACTGCTCATTCCCCATGGTTAAGCTGCGACGTCATTCCTGATCCCCCGCAACCCGCTATAATTCTCCCGCCATGAACCTCGAACAGAAACTTGCTGAACTGAAGAAGCGCGACCATCTCGCCCAAGACGGCGGTGGCGAGCAGCGGCGTGAACGGCAGCACAAGGAAGGCAAGATGTCCGCCCGCGAGCGAATTGAGTTTCTGCTCGACGAAGCCACATTTGAAGAGACCGACAAACTGGTCACGCATCGCTGCACCGACTTCGGCATGGCCGAGCAGAAGTTCTACGGTGACGGCTTCATCACCGGATACGGACGCATCGAGGGCAGGCTGGTGTTTGTCTTCGCCCAGGATTTCACCGTGTTCGGCGGCTCGCTCTCCGAAGCCAACGCAGCCAAGATCGTGAAGATCATGGATCTCGCCGCCAAGATGGGAGCCCCTATGATCGGCCTCAACGATTCCGGCGGCGCCCGCATTCAGGAAGGCGTAATGTCGCTAGCCGGATACGCCGACATCTTCCTGCGCAACACGCTCTACAGCGGGGTGGTTCCCCAGATCTCCGCCATCATGGGCCCATGCGCCGGCGGCGCGGTTTACTCGCCCGCGATTACCGACTTCATTCTCATGGTCGACAAGACCTCCTACATGTTCATCACCGGCCCCGACGTAATCAAGACGGTCACGCATGAGGAAGTCACAAAAGATCAGCTGGGCGGGGCAGAGACTCACAACGAAACCTCCGGGGTCGCGCACTTCAAAGCCCACGACGATGCCGAGTGCCTGTCGATGGTGCGAGAGTTGCTCAGCTTCATCCCCTCCAACAATCTCGACGACCCGCCACGCAAGCCCTGCACCGATCCCATCGATCGAGCCGATTCCACCCTGGACAAGATTGTCCCCGACCAATCGAATCTGCCCTACGACATCAAAGACGTAATCCACGCCGTAGTGGACGACGGCTACTTTTTCGAAGTCCAGGAACACTACGCAAAGAACATCGTCGTGGGATTCGCCCGCCTGAACGGAAAGCCGGTGGGGATCGTAGCCAATCAGCCAGCGTTTCTAGCCGGCACACTGGACATCAATGCATCGATCAAAGCCGCCCGCTTCGTGCGCTTCTGCGACTGCTTCAACATCCCGCTCGTGACCTTCGAAGATGTTCCCGGATTCCTCCCCGGAACCAATCAGGAATACGGCGGCATCATTAAACATGGCGCCAAGCTGCTGTTCGCCTTTGCCGAAGCGACGGTGCCCAAGGTGACAGTCATAACCCGCAAAGCCTATGGCGGAGCCTATTGCGTCATGGCGTCCAAGCACATTCGCACCGACGTGAACTACGCCTGGCCCACGGCAGAGATCGCGGTCATGGGCCCGGAAGGCGCTGTGGACATCGTCTACAAACGCGAACTGGAACACGCTGAGAATCGCGAAGCGGTTCGTCAAGAAAAGATCGAAGAATTCCGCGAGCGCTTTGCCAACCCCTACGTAGCCGCCGATCGCGGTTTCGTCGACGCGGTAATCCAACCCCGCGAAACCCGCAAAAAGCTGATCCAAGCCCTGGCGATGCTAGAAACCAAGCGCGACAAGAACCCCCCGAAAAAGCACGGGAACATCCCGCTGTGACGCTCGTGTAGAGCGGACACTCCTGTCCGCTGCCTCGACATTTAGAGCGGGAGCATGGATCCATGCCGAACGTGGAGTATGTAAACCGATTTATCAAGCACAACAAAGAGGAAACGATATGTGCCACGGTTGCCCGAGCCGAAAAACAGTTCGCGGATGGGTTGGTCAAACGAAGCGCTCTCGGGAGCAAGAGGACAACGCTCGGGTCGGCGGGCAAGACTTTTCGCGCTCTGACGCGCCCGCCGGATCCAGTCGCGCGCCGCACGGGGCGCCTGGCTGCGAATATAGCGATAGGCCGTCCTGAGATCGCTCTCAGCCGCGGGAGTAACGATGACGCGGTAAGTCATCTATCTGATCGCGTCTTCCCGTTCCAGTTCGTCAAACACCTCATCCGCCGGCCGGCCCGCGCCTTTGCGCGCCTGAGCAAGACCTCTGCGGACGCTCGCCACGGCATCCAACTGACTGGCCACCTCCTGATAGGCCGCCGCATCGAGCAGCACGGCCTCCGCTTTCCCCTTCACAGTGAGCACCAGCGGACGCCCGGTTTTCTTCATCTGCTTCATCAACCCCGAGGAGTTGCGCTTGAACGTGGTCAGCGAATGAATGTCCTGCGTCACATCGATCATGATGCGATTGTAGCATCATTTTAGCATCTTATTTGATGCTGTTCGTGCCAGGCTCGTGTAGAGCGGACACTCCTGTCCGCTGCCTTGGACGTTAAAACGGATGTTCCGGGCAAAACTGTCGCAGCTTCCCCATAAGCGCCATAAAGTCAACTCTATTGTTTACGATTAATCTAATGTAGAAACTAATTAGTTGCATATATAGCGTCTATGCGATAAGCTTCCCAATAGACCGAGACCCGCAAAGGAGGCCTATGGCACAGGAAAGCCAAGCCCAGGCCATTGATGTTTCTCCAAAAGAGCAGAAAGAAATTATCGACATCTACACCAAGCTTCGCGAGGCCGAGGCGAAGCTCATCGGCCCCGACGGCAAGACCGAGATTCTGCCCAACAACCTCTATTCGTTCCTGCTTCGATTGCTGGCTGATCTGCGAGCCGGTAATTCCGTCACGATCCTGCAGAGCAGGCACGAACTCACCACGGTGGAAGCCAGCAAGATTCTTGGCATGTCCAGGCAGTTCCTGGTTCAACTGTTGGAGAAGGGAGAAATCCCCTTCCACATGGTTGGCACCCATCGCCGCTTGTATGTGCGGGATGTAATGGCCTACAAAGCCAAGCGCGACACTTCCCGGCGAAAAATTCTGGACGACTTAGCCAAGCGCGAATTCGCCAAAGGGGACTACGGCAAGATTCCAGATGATTTTCACACCGGGCAATGACTATTCCGCCGTGCTCGATGCGTGCGTTCTCGTACCCATGGCGCTCTGCGATCTCCTGTTGCGCCTGGCCGAGGAACCGGCAATGTATCGTCCCGTATGGAGCGAGCAGATACTGACGGAAATGGCCAAGGCCCTCAAAACCAAGCTTCATCGCTCCTCCGAAGAGGTAGCGTGGAGGCGGCAGCAGATGAAGCATGCGTTCCCAGAGGCAATGGTCACGGTCCCGTCTGCGCTCCTGAAGGCGGTCGAATGCATTCCCCACAAAGACGACAGGCACGTGCTGGCAGCCGCAATCATGGCGCGCGCCAACGCAATCGTCACCCAAAACACCAGGCATTTCCCGAAAGACTGTTGTGAGAAATACGGTGTCCTTTGTCAGACGCCAGACGATTTCCTGATCGATCAGTACCATCTCCACCCGCAACTGGTATTGGACAAACTAGACGATCAAGCAGCCGGCATTTCCCAGAACAGAGAGTTCGTGCTCGCAAGCCTGAAAGCCTTCGTCCCCAAGTTCTGCGACTTGGTGGAGGCACACGCGCTGTGATCAATCACAAAATGATCGTTCTAGTAGCCTTTCGCTGCTATGTTGTACCCGCCAAGGAAGTGGGAGAATAACGTCGTAAGCGTGGTTTAGAGGTGAGCCATGTTAACGCCCTCCGAAAGAGTTAGGCTGATTACGCAAATTAGTGTGCGTCTTAGCCCTGAATCGTGGCCAGTCATAGACCTGACACTGAAACAGTTCGGCCTCGCGTGGTCCTCAAGCTGGGATTCCAACGATAAGCCGAGTTACGTCATACAGATGATTTCGGATGCGCCCGACGACGCACTTGTGTCCTTGGCCTCGCACGTCGGAATCGAGACATCCCCGCGGGCATCTAGGATCGAGCCTACCTTCTGGATCCCTGGGCACTTTCGCCTGTTCCTGAGCCATCTTGCAAAACACAAGAGCGTTGCCACCGAGTTTCAGACAGGATTATCCAACTTCAACATATCCGCTTTCGTCGCCCACAGGGACATTGAACCTACCAAAGAATGGCAAGACGAAATAGAGCTGGCCCTCAATACGGCGGATGCGCTGGTGGCGCTCCTGACGGACGGATTCCACGCCAGCAAGTGGACAGACCAGGAAATCGGCTTTGTGATGGGAAGGGGACTGCTTGTGATCGCAGTGCGGCTCGGCGAGGAGCCCTATGGGTTTATAGCAAAGCATCAGGCCTTACAGGGTAACGGCCAGTTGGTCCCCGATTTGGTTTTGGAGATCTACGAGTTGCTACGCGACCACAAACAGACACAGAAGAGGATGGCCGAGGCATTGGTTTACCGCTTCGAGCAATCCGACAGTTTCAAGCAAGCAAAGGGAAACATCGCACTTCTCGAAGACGTAAAATATTGGGATAGCCAGCTTTTGGAGAGACTTGGGTCGGCTGCAGAAGACAATGGTCAAATTGCGGGATCCTTTGGGGTTCCCGCCCGCATAGCGAGATTGATTGAGAAGAAAAAGGCATAGCCAGATCAGTGCTCTTGTCTCTCCGGTTTCTTGGAGAGGCAGGGCGGGGATTTTCCTTCTGAATGACGCCAGCCTTCGCAGAGAGCGAACGCTTATCAGCCGTAGTCGGTTAGCTATTGTTTGCGTGGGGCTTGCGTGTCAGAATAGTGCAATAATTGATGGCGAACAAAAAGCAAATATATGTCGGGCGCGTTCGCTGAATTCGATGAAATCGGTTACTGGTCTGAAATCAAGCTGGAGATTGTGCGCGATTACGCTTCCGCCTACTCCAAGATTTTGACAGCGAAGAAGCTGTCCCATGTTTACGTTGATGCGTTCGCGGGTGCGGGCCAGCACATCTCAAAAACAACAGGAGAATTCGTCCAAGGAAGTCCGTCAAACGCGTTAAATGTGCAGCCGCCCTTCCGCGAGTACCATTTTATTGACCTGAATGCTGCCAAAATCGAAAACTTGCACCGCATCGCTGGCGCTCGGAGTGACGTTCACATCCATGAAGGCGACTGCAATGAGGTTTTGGTTCAGAAGATTTACCCTAAACTCCAATTTCAGAGCTATCGCCGAGCGCTTTGCTTGCTAGATCCGTACGGGCTTGATCTTAGGTGGGAAGTCATATTTCAAGCTGGACAGCTAGGGACGATAGATATGTTTCTGAACTTTCCGGTGATGGACATGAACCGCAATGTACTCTGGCGAAACCCTGATAAGGTTTCCGCAGAAAGAAGGGCTCGGATGACCGCGTATTGGGGTGACGAGTCTTGGAAAGACGCGGCATACACCACCTCGCAGAGTCTATTCGGAGAGCCCGAGAAAGAATCTAACGAGTTTGTTGCGAGGGCGTTTGGGCAAAGGCTGATGAAGATCGCGGGGTTCAAGAGAGTGCCAGATCCGCTACCAATGCGGAATAGTAAGGGAGCAATTGTCTACTACTTATTTTTCGCATCGCAAGTAGAGGTAGCAGAGAACATCGTCAAAGACATATTTCGAAAATACCGAAATCGGGGCGAGGCCTGATGTCTCTCAACTCCCACATCGAATGGACCGACGCTACCTGGAATCCCGTCCGTGGCTGCACGAAAATCAGCCCCGGATGTAAGCATTGCTATGCAGAGACTTTCGCGGAACGGTTTCGCGGCGTCAAAGGGCATCCTTACGAACAAGGGTTTGATCTTCGCCTAGTCCCAGAGAAGCTGACTGAGCCATTTACCTGGCGCTCACCCAAGCTGGTCTTCGTCAATTCGATGAGCGATCTGTTTCAGGCAGGAGTGCCTGACGAATACACCGAAGCGGTCTCGCGGGTGATGGCGGCCGCTGACTGGCATACCTATCAGGTGCTGACCAAGCGAGCGCAAAGGCTGCGAAACCTGCTCAACGGCAAACTGCGGTTCGCGGCGGGAAAAGAAAACATCTGGTGGGGCGTAAGCGTCGAAGACCGGAAATACGGATTGCCCAGAGTCGATCACCTTCGCGAGGCCCCTGCGAAAGTTCGTTTTCTGTCAATCGAACCTTTGCTGGAAGATCTCGGCGAAATTGACCTGTCAGGCATCGCGTGGGTGATTGTTGGGGGCGAGAGCGGTCCCGGCGCGCGTCCGATGAAGCGGGATTGGGTCATCTCCATCCGTCAGCAGTGCCGAATTCAAGGCGTGCCTTTCTTCTTCAAGCAATGGGGCGGTGTGAGAAAAAAACAAAATGGCAGATTACTGGACAATCGTACCTACGACGAATATCCGAATCGCGTCAGCAGGCCCATCCCTGAAAGGGCAGAGTGCATTGCATCCGCCGAAGAGTTCGGAAAGAGTTTGCAGGCAAGATCGCTTCATCCGTCGTGACGCAAGTTGGGCCGCGAGGTGTCGATCCAAAGCAGCGCGTTTTCTGCTTGACCTCCATTTCCTCATTCAGATAACCTATATCAATAAACATTATCTACTGGATAATGTCCGATCTTTGACAATCCGACCGGAGTCGCTCACTTGTCCGGGACTGAGTTCAGTCCCAAAGCGGGACTAGGCGTGCCGCGTTCGCCCCGTAACTCCCATGTTGTCTAGATTTTGCGTGTAACTCCTGTAAACTCAAAGATCTAGCACATAGTCGCAAAATTGATCCAATGTTTTCTAGATTTTGCAAGCGATAGGGGGAGGGGGGTGCCCGGTACTAAACAGTAAACCTCGTCCCAAGTTGGGAAAGAATTTGATCGCGGTCCGACGGCGGAATCACGCCTTCCGGGCAAAAATGTATGCCCTCCGGCTTTGGTACTCGACCTCTGGATAGGGCTCCCGCTCGACGATCTCGTCGATGGTCAGGCCTGCGGCTTCAAGATCGAGCTTGATTTCTGACGGTTGAAAGAACAAAAACTCCATGGAGAGTTTGTGCCCCCACAACTCCTCTTCATGAAGCACTTCGTCCCCCGCGTGAAATGCAATTAGCAGGAGGCCGCCCGGGCGCAGCACTCTCTCCATTTCGCGGAATATCAAAGGCAGAGACTGCTTGGGAATATTCACGATGGCATAGAACGCAGCGATTCCAGCGAGCGTTCCGTCCGGGATGTCGAGTGACAACATATTTCCTTCGCGAAAGGGAATGTCAGGGCTAAGCTTGCGAGCCTGCTCCAACATGCCGGGCGAGAGATCGAGGCCAAAGACCGATGCGCCGGCATCACGCAGGTAGCGAGCGACGTGACCTGGGCCGCAACCCATGTCGCATACGTCGCCTTGTCCTTTAGTCTGTTTGGCGAAGCGGTCGAGCAGTTCGCGATCGAGGGGCTTGTGCTGAAGTTCGTCGAAGATTCGGCGGGCGTACTCCTCCGCAAGGCGATCGTAGCTTTCGCGGATGGGCTTGGTGATGTGGTCGTTCATGGGGTTGTGCCCGGTCGACGCTACTCCAGCACGCTGTCGTCGAGCTTTTTTCTTCCCCAGTCGGCGGCGGCTTGCACGAACGCGAGCACCAGAGGATGCGGCTTTCCGGGCTTGGAGGAAAGCTGCGGCTGAAACAAAGTCGCGATATAGAAACGGTGCGTGGGCGATTCGATGGCGCGAATCTCGCCCTGAGCACCGCGCGCCACGACCGGGAATCCGGCCTCCATCGCGGCCCACTCGTAATCCGGATTGACTTCGAAATTGCAGAAGAACTCTTCGGTGACCGTGTCCTGGGTGTAAAAGGATTGCAGGTAGGATCCCGGACGCAAGCGGATTTCTGGAATCAGGCCGGAGAGCTTGGGCGCGTCTTTTTTGCGGTTGGGGACCGCGCATGCGACGGGATAGATGACGATGTTCTTGGAGCCGGAATTGTTCTCGGCTGTGTCCGCATCTTTGATACCCACCACGTTGCGGGCGCATTCGATGAGGGCGTACTGAAAGCCTCCACAAGTGCCGAGAAAAGGCCAGTCGCGCCGGCGTGCAAACTCGATTCCTTTCAGCATGCCGTCGAAACTCTTGTAGGGACTGCCGGGCGCGGCCCAGATTCCATCAAAGCTTTCCAGCAATTTCTTGGTGTCGGGTGCGAGAACGGACGGTGTGGGAATCCACTGGGAATCGAGCTTGGTTTTCATCTTGGCGGCGGAGTGCTGCAGCGCGTCATTGATCGCGTTGTAGCCGCGAGACCCAGGATCGAGGTCGCCCAGAATGCCAATGCGTACAGCGTCGCTCACGGGCTAATTCTAATTGAGAAGGTTTGGTTGTGCTGGTTACGGCAGGTGCGAAGGTTGGTGACCCCAGCAAAACCGGCTTCAGGCGCTAGCAGCCGGTGGTAGAACTCCGATCTAGAAATCAGCGCCTGAAGGCGCACTGATAAGGCGGCGATTACGGCATGCCTGAAGGCATGCCCTGATACGAATCCCACTTGCACCACGGGCTGCTAGAGGCGCCAACTCCCGCGAGCGAGGATTTGCTCTACTTTGCGGCGCCGAAGGTCATGGGAACGTCGGCTTTGTCGGCTTCCTCTACCTTGAACATGGGACGCGGCGTCAGGCTCATGAAGCTGGCAACGAACGTGTCGGGCATCTGCTGAATGCGGATGTTGAATGTATTCACGGAGTCATTGTAGAACTCGCGGCGGTCGGCGATCTGGCTCTCCAACTCCGTGATTCGTCCTTGCAGCCGCATGAAATTCTCGTTGGCCTTCAGTTGAGGATAGTTCTCGGCTACGGCAAAGAAGCCGCGCAGCGCCGACGTCATGCTGTGGTCGGCTTGCGCCTTTTGATCGACGCTGACTGCTTGCTGGTACATGCTGCGGGCTTGGGTGATCTTCAGCAGGGCGTCGCGTTCGTAGTCCATGTAGCCCTTGCACACGTCGAGCAGCTTGGACAGTTCGTCGTGGCGTTGTTTGAGCAGGATGTCGATGTTGGACCAGGCTTTGGCGATGTCGTTCTTCAGGGCGATCAGCCCGTTGAACATCGTGACCACGTACGCAATCAAACCGAAAATCGCAAACAAGAATGCCAGTGAGACGATAGTGTTCATGTGATTTCTTTCTCCGATTCTTTACAACCAGTCGAAATACGCCGCCGCGATGTAGACGCACAAGAGGGCAAGCGCCGGCCCGCCCCAGATCATTAGTGTGGATTTCCAGCTCAGCGAGCTGACTACGTCACGCTGGCTGTGCCAGGAAATGAAAAATGCCGGATCGTGCGCGCCTTTCATCAGTACGACCGGGGGATGCAGATCAAATTGCTCGGGTGCAGTGGCCGCTGCGGCGGCTCCGCCGACCGAAGCGGAAGCCGGTGTGGCCATGACAGCGGTAGTCACGCCAGCGGCGGCCCAGGCTGCTGGATTCGTGATGCCCGCCTTCATCAACGCAGCGGTAATTTCTTGCTGCTGCGTCACCTCGGAGACCTGGGCTGAATTGTTGGTGCGCAATAATTTGTTGGCGCCCAGTAAATGGATACGCGCTGAAGACACTGGTTCACTTTTGAATGCGGCGAACAACATACTTTCCGTACCGGTGGTGCCCGAGCTAAGGGACAGGTCTCCCGATGTACCCGGGATGCGGAACGAGACCGTGTGCTGCTTGGCGGTTAAGCTGCGCACCGGCGTTGCAGTCACGCTCAGGCCAGGGTTCTGCGCCAATGTTCCGAGAATGAAAAGAGCGTTTTTCGGCTTGATGCAGTATTCGTCGATCTTGATTTTCTTGTCGGTGGAAACCCCGTGCCGTGCCAGAAAACTGGATATGTTGGAGGGAATCTCCAGGCTGCTGGAGAAGAGGGAGGTGCTGAACTCGTCGTGGGAGTCGCGGTGAATATCCATCTCGGCGCCTTGCGGATCGACCAGCACGCGACCGGTGTTGTCGTCGAGAAAAAACGGAACATGCAGGCTCTCGTCGGCGACCTTTACCCATTCGCTATTCTTGCCCCGCTGCTGCCATTGCCAGGCCACGGTGTGGAAGTAGTAGCAAGGGACGCCCGTGACAGGGGCCGTCATGGTGTACGGACCGACGGCCAGACCATTGATTTCAACCAGGCCCATGGAAGCGCTCCGGATCCTGGAAGCGGGTGTGTTCAGGATCAGACGCTTGCGTTGTAAGAGGCGGAAACCACGGTAGAACAAATACACTCCGGCGAAGGCGCCGATGGCGGCAATGATGCTGCCATCGTCCTTTGAGTAGCGAAAAAGTGCCAGCAGTGAGATCACGTGATGGTCTCGACGCGCCTGCCTTGGCCAAGGGAGATGGCGTCGTTTCGAGCATAGCGGACGGGAAAATCGGGTAGTAGTAGAAAACCTCCGTTTAGCCTTACGTTCGTAATGTGCCGAGCAAATTGTTGGCTGTGAGCTGCATTCTGACGCCTCTTCGCTGGTAAAGGTGGTGGCCTTGATTCTTGGTAACGCCGGAAGTTGGTTCTTAAACGGGCTTTGAAGCTGCTTCTCCACCAAAGGCCTGCGGAGCCTTGCTCCGCCTGGACCCTTCGACTTCGCTCAGGGCAGGCTCGCGAGGCGCCCGTCCCCACACGAGTCTGAGTTCACTAACGGCTAGCGCACCGCTACAGCGCGTTCCTTCAAGATTTCTTCTACCGCCGTGATCGCGGTTTCCAATTCCTGATCGGTGTTGTAGAAATGCGGGGACATGCGGACACCGGCTTTGGGGCGCCAGTCCACCAGGATTTCGCGCTTCAGTAGCTCGCGGCAGACTTCTTGCGAGTCGGGCATATCGATCGAGACGGTTCCGCCGCGTTTCTCGGGATCGCGGGGGGTGTTCACTCTCCAACCCTGTTTTTCTACCAATTCGATCAGCCGGGCGGTCTGGTGTTTTGATTTCTCACGGATGCGCTGCACGCCGACTTCGGTGATGATCTTCAGGCCGGGCCGCGCGGCTTCGAGCGACGGTATGTGTGAGGTGCCGTTCATAAAGCGGAAGGGAGGATCGGTGTAGCGGATCGGTCCGACTTCGAAGGCCATCGAGTTCTGGTGTGCGAACCAGCCAGTGAACTTAGGCTCTAGCTTCTTGCCCAGGTCGGGCCGCACGTACAAGTAGCCGACACCGGGGCCGCCGCAAAGCCATTTCAAAACTCCGCCGCAGGCAAAATCGGTATTGAGAGCTTGAACGTCCACTGGTACCGTGCCGAGCGACTGGAAAGTATCCAGCACGACGTAAGCGCCGACCTTGTGGGCTTTGTCAATGATCGCCTTCGCGTCGTTGATGTAGGCGCTGCGGAAGATTACATGCGAGATCGGAACCAGCAGAGTTTGTTCGTCGATGGCATCTAGCAGCCGCCCGGTTGGGACGGTGATTCCGTCGTCCGTCTTCACCATGTGAACTCGGGCTCCGTTGGCTTGCTGAGCCTCCCAGAAATACATGACCGAGGGGAAGTTCATGTCGGTGTAAACGACTTTGTTGCGCTTGCCGGAGAAATCGAAACAGGAGGCAACCACGGCCTGGCACGTAGTCACATTCTGATGGGTCGAGACGGAAGCTTTGGGCGCATTCATGAGCGCGCCAATCTCGTCGCCGACTTCAGCGGCCAGCATCCACCATCGTTCTTCCCAGGCGCGAACGCCGCGAGTGGCCCAGGTATCGGCGTAGCCTTTCATAGCGTCATAAACACCGCGCGGCATGGCTCCCAGTGAATTGCTGATCAGGTAGGTGGTGCTTTCGAGGATGGGGAACTCGGAGCGATAGCGGAGTAGCTCGTCAGTCATGGCGATATTGTACTGCTGCGATGGGGGCTGGGTGCCGTGTTAGATCTCAACACATTTCCAGAATGTCATATTGACCCGCCTTGAGGCGGGGAACGGCCTGAAGACTGGTTTCACAAATGCCTGGGGGGCTGAAAGAACGGCAGGGACTAAAGCCGCATGGTCAAACCCTCGACACACAATCCTGCCGAGAGCAATCTTTAGTCGATGCCCGGATCGTGGAATGCAATCGGAGTGGTGGCGGTAATGGTGATTGCATGGATCATCGTTCGCGTCCGATACCGAAGCACAAGGAAATAGCATGAACCTGATAGACGAATCACGGGTTTTACCCCAAAACTGTTAAGCAGTGCCTTTCCGCAAACCAGTTACGAGGCCTCTACATGCTCCGCTCCGTTGTATTGTCTGACCTTAGGAACATATAGGCCACGGTGAGTATCAATAACGTCGACAAGCCGCTGAGCAGGCTGACACGCGAATCCCACCAGGTTTTCAGAATGGCAGCGGTTACCAGCGTAAGTCCCAGCGCCGACCCCCAAGCGCCGAGCGGTGAGCGCATGGGAAGCGCGGCTATTTGGCCAGAACTCACTCGCCGCCGGAACGAAACGTGCGCGGCCAGCGACACCACCCAGGCAAGCATCAGGCCGAACAACGCGCCGCTGAGTATGTAAACGAACGCGTTTTTTGGGGCCCATTTTTCCAGAACCACAGCCACTGCGATCCCGTAGGAGGAGGCCAGCAGAGCCAGCTTTGGTGATCCTGCTGCATTCAGCCGGCCCAGCGGCGCGGGCGCCCATCCTCGCCGCGCCAGCGAGAACAGCATCCGGGATGCAGAGTACAGATTGGCGTTCGCACCCGAGAGGGCGGCGGTCAGGATCACGAAACTCATCAGGCTGCTGGCTGCCGGAATTCCTACCATGCGGAACACAGTCACAAATGGACTCTCAGTAACGCCCACCCGATTCCACGGCATCACCCCCACCAACACCACGATGGCACCCAGATAAACCAGGGTCAGAATGACAAAGCTCAACTTTACGGCACGCGGAATCTCAGTCGCGGATCGGGATTCACCGGTGGTGATGGCCACCATTTCCACACCGCCAAAGGTGTACAACGCAAATGTCATGGCCAGCAGGGGCGCCAGTGTGCCTTTAGGAAAGAAGCCTCCCTGCGCCGTGTATTGCGCCGGAACGCGTCCGCCAGTTAACAACACCCCGCCGATAATGATGAACATCGCCATGGTGATCAGCTTCACCATCGCGAACCAGTATTCAAATCGGCCATAGTCGCCGACGCTGCGAAGATTGATCACGATCAGCACCAGCGAGAACGACACTACCCACACCAAGGCCGGAACGGTGGGAAACCAGTACCGCATGTAGGTTGCGGAGGCGACCAGGTTGGCGCCTACCGAAACTGAAATGGCGATCCAGTACCCCGCGCGCGATACAAATCCAGCCCACGGGCTCAGATAAAGTTCAGCGTATAGGCCGAAAGAGCCGGCGGCGGGATGCGCGCTGGAAAGCTCCCCGACCGCCATAGTTACGGTCCAGCCGATGAACCCGGCCAAGACATAGCTCAGGATCACGGCTGGACCGGCGATCTCCATGGCGGCGGCTGAGCCCAGCAATAAGCCCGTGCCGATCGAGCCGCCCACGGCCACCATGGCCATTTGACCGGCGCTGAGCTGGTGCCGAAGTCCGCTTTCCTGGTTAATCCCGTCTTCCTGGGGCATTCCGGCACGTATACCAGAAAGGCCCTTATTTCCCAAAGAGTTATTCCTCTTATGACCTTCGTAATCGCATCTGGTCGTTACTTCGTTGCCGCCCCGGTAACCTGATCCTAGACTTTCTATGGGTTACTCCGCGCGGCGCTAGCTCTCATGGCAGACACTGTCAAACGAATGGATCGGGCCGTTACCGCGACTTCCTGTGCGCCGCCGTCACTTCTCCTGCCAAACGCACCGTGGCGACGGCGCACAGGAACCCCTGATTGTGAGAGCGCAAGGAGCTTGTTGCGCCCATGCGGAAGGGAATTCTAACCTGGAAACACCCACCGCCGACAAAGCCACCCAGCAGCAGCTAGTATTGCGAAGACCAGCAGCCAATACAGTGGAGAACGCAGCGTCATGGCAGGCAGCACGCTGACATCTATCGCAGCGCCCCTGCTCTGAGCGAGGACCCAGACAACGGTAAACAGCACGAGGGTACAACCGCTGGCGAAGACAACGAGCAAGAGCTTTAGAAACAGCATTTTTCTCTCTCCTGCTTTCACGGGTTGTGGGTGTACGCATAGGGCGGCGTCGCAACGTTCAGCGAATTTATGAATGATAGGGCGGGTGTGCACGCCCACGGCCCGGATGTGCCAAACCGGATACACCCGGCAGCACTAAGTTTTTCGCACGGAGTCCTCCTTGACCTTGAGAACTGCATGGATTTTCTCTGCGGGCCTGAAGATATGCGCGGGACTAGTGGTTGTCAAGCGCGAAAGATCATCGATCCTGGACAAAGCCTTGCAAAAAATGTGCCTTCCGACGTCTTCCACCGCTTCCACCCTGCGTATATCAGAAAGTTCTTATTTCCCAAAGAGTTATTCCGCCTATGACCTTCGTAATCGCGTCAGGTCGGTACTTCATTGCCCGCCCCGGTAACCTGATCCTAGACTTTCTATGGGTTACTCCGCGCGGCGCTAACTCTCATGGCAGACACTGTCAAGCGAATGGATCGGGCTGAAATCACGAAACGTGTGGAGCGTGCCGAAAAGCTTCTCCAAAAGGGGAAAACCGCCGAGGCACTTGAAGACTATCTGCAGGTTTTGGCGGCGGAGCCCGGGAATGACACGGTATGCCAGATGGCGGCCGATCTGTGCCTTTCCCTGCAGCGCATTCCACAGGCGGTAAAGCTGCTGGGCGACCTGTTCGTGCGCCAGATCGATGCGGGCGACGCCACCCGCGCGAGTCTGACCTACAAGAAGCTGGCTCGCTTCGTGACTCCGACTTGGGAACAGAACCTGCGGTTCGGGGAGCTGCTGGAGAAGTCCCACCCGAAGCAGGCGCTAGAGACCTACGAAAGCGTCTTTCAAGAACTGACGAAACAGGGACGCAAACAGGATTCGCTCGCGGCTTTGAGGCGGATTCTCGTTCTTGATTCCAGCGAGCGGAATTTGCAGCTCCTGGGAGAGCTTTCGTCCGCGCTTGGGGAGAACAAGGCAGCCGCCGCGGCATTCCTGAAAATTGCCCAGCTAACCCAGGCGTCGGGCGGGAACGCGGCGCAATGGATCGAACGCGCCTATGCGGACGATCCAGCCGATCCCCAGATTGCTTTGGGTTACAGCAAGAACCTGCTGGAGCAAGGACAGGCCGGCGCAGCCATTTTCGTGCTCGAGTCGCAAGTCAATGCTGGGTCTCCGTCGGAGGAGTTGCGCGACACTTATGTGAAAGCGCTGCAGGCCGCCAATCGTTTGAGTGACGCCGAACCGATCCTGTGGCAATTATTCGAGCAAAATCCCTCGCGGGTACAAGAAATCGCGAACCTCATCGGGCTCTTCATCGATGCCCAGCAAGACGCCGAAGCCGTCGCGCTGGGACGGAAGCTGGAGCAATACCATCGCCGCAAGGGGGATCGCCGGGCCTTTCTGGCCATGATTCAGGACATCGCGTCGCGGCACCGTGCGTCCCCTGAAATGCTCGAGTTCATGGGCGAGCAGTTCAACGCCTCGAATCGAGAGAGCGACTATTGCCAGACCCTGCTCAAGCTCTTTGATCTCTATTGCAGCGTAGGCAACTATGCGAAAGCTGCTGATTCGCTGGATCGCGCTGCCGAGGTGGATGCGTACGAGTCCGGACATCAGAAGCGGCTGGAAATGCTGCGCGGAAAGATCGACGACAACCGTTTCAAGGTGATCGCTTCGCGATTCTCCAGCATGGCCGACGCATCAACTGCCCAAGCTCCCGGTCAGGAAAAAATGCTGGGCGCGGCTGCTCTCCAGGATCTCATGCTGCAAGCGGAGATTCTGGTGCAATACGGTATGCGCACTAAAGCGGTTGAGCGCCTGCAGCGCATTCAAGAACTGTTTCCCCGCGAGGAGGAGCGCAACCCGGATCTGCGACAGTTGTACCTGTCGGCGGGATTGAATCCGCAATATGCTGGATCAGCACCGGCGCCACCGCTCGCATCCGCTGCTTCCGCCGAGCCCCGACCGCCACAAACTGGGGCGGCACAATCGAGCGAAGCCGCCGATGTCAGCAGCTTTGCGCGAGTGGCGGAAATCACTCGCAAGCTTTACCGCCAAAGCAACGCCGATTCCGTGATGTTGACCGCAGCCAAGGAAATTGGATCGCAATGGAAGGTAAGCCGGTGTGTGGTCGCCATGCGTAAGCCTAGGTTGCACACGACTAGCGTGAAAGAGTATTGCGGCGAACATAGCAAGCCCGCGGAAGCACGGGTACTGGAAAAAATCGCAACCACGGTTCACGACCTGGCGATCAACCGGGGCACTCTTACCATCGCCGACACGCAGTCTAGCTCCGACTTGCAGGCGATCCGCGAAGCCTTGTCGCAACTGGCGGTCACTTCGCTGCTGGCTCTGCCTCTTAGCGACGGATCGGAACACGTCGGGATACTTCTGCTGATGGACAGTAAGCCGCATGCCTGGGGGTCTAACGACGTGATGGTGCTCAAAACCATAAGCGACCAGATTGTTATCGCGTTGAACAACGCGGGGCTGCGCCGCCTGGTGAAGAATCTCTCCGTGACGGACGAGCAATCTGGTTTGTTGAAACGTGCTTCTTATCTCGATCTGCTAATGGCGGAAACCCGGCGCAACGCTCAGCAGAGCACTCCGCTCACGGTTTTGCTGATGCAGTTTGGCGAAAAGGCCGCAATGGTGAAAGAGTTCGGCGAATCGGCGGTCGAAGCCATGATGAAGCAAATTGGCCAGCTCTTTACCGCCAATATCCGGCAGAACGATCTGGCATTCCGTTACGAGACGACGACCATCGCCATCGTTCTTGGGGAAACCCCCGAAAAAGAGGGCATGATGGCGGCGGAGAAGCTGCAAAGACTGCTCGCTCAAATACGACTGCCAGAGAAAAAAGAGACCGTCCACTTCAGTGCGGGACTCGCGGAGGCGGTACTGCGCGGGGAATACGATCCCGTGGACATCGTTACCGAGGTGATCAATCGCGCTGAACAAGCGCTGCAAACCGCCAACGCACAGGGCGCGGGCAAGATCGTCGCGCTGGCCGCATCGTTCGCTACCGCTGCGGTGGCGTAGGATTGAATCATTGAGTCATCGGGTCATTAGAATCACTAAAGCAGTCTCTGCCTTCCTGCTGGTCGCCCTTGCCGCTCATTGTTCGATGACTTCACTTGGTTCGGTTTGCTGCTCCTATTCTCCGCTGTTAAACTAACAAGTTTGGTTAGTCCATTCAGAACTCTTCTGATCACTGGAAGTCATACTAGAAAACTGAGAAACCAATGTTGAAACCAGGGGACATCGCAATCGTGAGCGGGGCGCGTACGCCCTTCGGGCGTTATTGCGGCAAGCTGAAGGATTTTACGGCTCAGGAACTCGGAGCCATTGCGGGCAAGGGCGCCATTGAGCGCGCTGGGCTGGATCCGAAAGAATTCGATCATGCCGTTTTTGGCAATGCGCAACAGACTTCTGGCGACGCTCTCTATGGCGCGCGCCATGTTGGACTGCTAGCCGGCCTGCCCATTGAAACGCCCGCTCTTACGGTGAATCGGCTGTGCGGATCGGGAATGCAATCCATCGTCAACGCGGCGCAGATGGTTCAGCTCGGCGAAGCCAATGTGGTGCTGGCGGGCGGCATGGAAGCTATGTCGCAAGCGCCGTTCGTGATCCGCGGGCGCGACGGTTTTACTCTTGCCCCGGGCGGAAAGCTGGAAGACTCGCTCATGGTCGCGCTGCTTGACACGTATTGCGGGCTGTACATGGCCAACACCGCGGAACTTTACGGGGAACAGCATGGCATCACCCGCCAGGCGCAGGATGAATTCGCGTTGCGCTCGCAGCAAGCGGCGGACGCCGCATACAAAGACGGCCGGCTGCAGGAAGAGTTGGTTCCCGTGCCACTCAAGGATCGCAAGGGCGAGCCATCGGGCGAGACGTTGAGCGAAGACGATCATCGCCGCCCGCAGAGCACCATGGAAGGTCTGGCCAAGCTGAAAGCTGCATTTGGCAAGAACGGCAGCGTCACCGCAGGGAATGCCAGCGGTATCGTGGATGGCGGCGCGGCGGTCGTGGTGATGTCGCTCGAGGAGGCCGGCAAGCGGGGATTGAAACCGTTGGGGCGAATCGTGGGATGGGGGATCGCTGGGGTCGAACCCAAGCTGATGGGCCGCGGCCCGGTGCCGGCGACGAAGATCGCTTTACAGAAAGCCGGGCTAACGCTCGATTACATCGATTTGATCGAAGTGAACGAAGCTTTCGCGGCGCAGTATTTGGCCGTCGAGAAAGAGCTAGGGCTCGACCGCAACAAAGTCAACGTGAACGGCGGAGCGATCGCGCTCGGCCATCCGCTGGGTGCGACGGGAACGCGGCTGGTAATCACGTTGCTTTATGAATTGCGCCGGAGGAAAAAGAAGTATGGCTTGGCGACAGCCTGTATCGGCGGCGGGCAGGGGATTGCGATGGTCGTGGAAAGCTTGAATTAGGCGGGAGGGCATCGCTTCAGCCATGCCATAACGTCACCAACAACTGTCATCCCGAGTGCGGCCCGAGCCGCGCAAAGCGCGGTGAGAGCAAGAGAGGGATCAGCAGTTTGAGATTAAGCACGAAAGACCCGAAGGTACACGAAGGATTTGTGAATTTCGGGTTCTCCTTCGTGATACTTCGTGTCCTTCGTGGTTGAAAAGGAATCCTATGGGAATAAAGAAAGTCGGTGTGCTGGGTTGTGGCCTCATGGGCTCTGGAATCGCTCAGGTTGCAGCGACTGCTGGGTTCGACGTTACCGTGCTCGAAGTTGAGCAGAAGTTTCTCGATAAGGGCTTTGCCGGGATTGAAAAATCACTGGCCAAGTTCGCGGAAAAAGGCACGCTGAAGGAAACGCCGCAGGCGGTTCGCGCCCGCCTCAAAGGAACAACCAACAAGCAAGACCTGGCGGACTGTGACATCGTGATCGAAGCCATCATCGAGAATGTCGAGGACAAGAAAAAGATGTACACGTCCCTCGACGGCATCGTGAAGAAGGACGCGATCTTCGCTTCGAATACCTCGTCCATTTCCATCACCGAACTGCTGACCTCGACCAAGCGCCCGGAGCGGTTTATCGGATTGCATTTCTTCAATCCGGTGCCCCTGATGAAGTTGGTGGAAGTGGTGCGCACCATCGCCACCGCTAGCGAGGTGTACGACGCCGCCTACGAGTTCGGAAAAAAGCTTGGCAAAGTGCCGGTCCGCACCAGCGACAAGACCGGATTCATAGTGAACCGGCTGCTGGTGCCGTATCTGCTCGACGCTGTCCGCGCCTACGAAGAGGGTGTAGGTTCGATCGACGATATTGACAACGCCATGAAGCTGGGCTGCGGCTATCCCATGGGGCCGTTCACGCTGCTCGATTTCGTTGGGCTCGATACGACCTACTACATCACCCACGTCATGTACGACGAATTCAAAGAGCGCCGTTTCGCGTCGCCGCCTCTGTTGAAACGCATGGTGATGGCTGGGTGGTATGGTCGCAAGACGGGCAAGGGGTTTTACGATTATTCGGACCCGAGCAATCCGAAGCCGAATAAGCTCTAAAGCTTCTTTCGCAGCAGATCAACTGGGAGTCTGTCATCCTGAGCGTAGCGAAGGATCTGTGCATTCTGGCGCGACAAGCAAAACGCACAGGTTCTTCGCTTCGCTCAGAATGACAGAAATTAAGTTTATTTGTAGGATCGGCGTCGGCGTCAATCCTTGGTAGGTCTGAACTTATGAACTTTGAAAATATTCTCTTCGAAAAAAAAGGCGCGATCGCCTACGTTACCGTCAACCGGCCCAAGGTGCTCAACGCGCTCAACATGGCCACTATGGAAGATCTGCGCGCAGTGTTCACCGCCATCAAGGACGACCGCGAGATTCGCGTTGCGATCATCACCGGCTCGGGCGAGAAGGCCTTTATCGCGGGCGCCGATATCAGCGAACTCGCCAAGCATGATGCCGTCTCCGGCAAGGAATATACGCATCGCGGCCAGAGCGTTCTTGATTTAATCGAAAATCTCGGCAAGCCGGTGATCGCTTGCATCAACGGATTCGCGCTCGGCGGCGGATGTGAAATCGCGATGGCTTGCACCATGCGGCTAGCCAGCGAAAACGCGAAGCTCGGGCAGCCTGAGGTCAAGCTGGGAATCATCCCAGGCTACGGCGGCACACAGCGCTTGCCGAGGCTGGTCGGCAAAGGGATCGCCATGCAGCTTGTCCTGGCCGGTGAAATGATCAGCGCGCAGGAAGCTCATCGCATTGGGCTGGTGAACGAAGTCACTGCCGCCGCGGAACTCATTCCCAGAGCCGAGGCGATTGCGCAGAAGATCATCGCCAATGCTCCGCTTGCCGTTCAGTACGCTATGGAGGCGGTAAACAAAGGCATGGAGATGACCTTGGCTGAAGGCTTGTATCTGGAAGCCGTGTTATTCAGCGTTGCTTGCGCTTCGGAAGACAAGAAAGAAGGCACGACGGCGTTCTTGGAGAAGCGTCCGCCACAGTTCAAAGGAAAGTAAGGGCGCCACGGATCTGCGCAGATCAGAAGCGAATTCACCACGGAGGCACGGAGTCACGGAGAAAAACAAGAAAGAGTATTCGCTCCCAGTTCAGGTCAAGGCGCTTGAGGGCAATCTCAGCGCCAAAGGAAGACGTTTCGGCATCGTTGTCTCGCGGTTTAACGAGTTCATCACAGAACGACTATTTCGAAGCGCTTTCGACGGACTGTTGCGCTGCGGCGCAAAACGCAAAGACATCGAGGTCATCCGCGTTCCCGGCGCCTTCGAGATTCCGTCCGCCGCGCGTACTCTCGCCGAGACCAAGAAATACGACGCGATTATCTGCCTCGGCTGTTTGATCCGCGGCGACACCGCCCACTACGACGTCATTGTGAATGAAGTCACGCGCGGCATCGGGCAATCCGCACAGGAGACCGGGGTGCCTCACGCTTTCGGCGTGCTCACCTGCGAGACGCTGGAGCAAGCCATCGACCGCGCCGGCCTGAAGATGGGAAATAAAGGCTTCGAAGCCGCGCTGGCAGCGGTGGAGATGGCGAATCTGACGAGAGCAGTCGTTGGCCGTTCGTCGTTGGTCGCTGGCAAGGGCGCAAGAACGAAAGCTGTCAGCTCTCAGCTATCAGCTTTCAGAAAAAGCCGAAAACCCAAGCCTCCCACTCGTCCGAAAAAACGTCGCCGGTGACGCCAGAACCACTTCTCATCTCCTGTAGACTAAGAGCTAAAGGCTGATCGCTGACACTTCCCATGGGCACCCGCCGAAAATCTCGCGAGCTTGTGCTGCAAATGTTGTTTCAGGCGGACATGGGCCGGCAAACTCCCGAGGAGGTCCGCCGCACCTTCTGGAGCGAGCATGATTCCATCCAGGAAGACGTGCGCGGTTTCGCTGAAGATCTTTTCCGGACGGCTACTGACCGTACCGCGGAGATCGACGGTTTGATCGAGCGTCACGCCGAGCACTGGCGCATGGACCGGATGGCCACCGTTGACCGCAACGTTCTGCGCTCAGCGGTGGCAGAGTTGATGGGCTTTCCCTCTACCCCTCGCGCCGTGGTCATCAACGAAGCGCTGGAGATTGCGCGCAAGTTTTCCAGTCCCGAGTCCGTGCAATTCATCAATGGAGTGCTGGACAGCGTAGGCCGGGAACTAGAAAAGGCAAACGCGTAAGCCTTCAGCCTGGGTGTCGTTTCAGGATGCGGCTATCAAACATCCTCACATCCCTGGTAGCTTCATCCCGGCCAATTTACGTCCGAAACTGGCTTTGCCCATCTGCTTAAACATTTTGCGCATCTGGGCATATTGGCGCAGCAGATTGTTTACCTCCTGCACGCTGGTGCCGGAGCCGCGCGAGATGCGCTTGCGCCGGCTGCCGTTGATTACCTCATGGTGCAGACGTTCGTGGACGGTCATCGAGTTGATGATGGCCTCGACGCGGTTAATTTGTTTTTCATCGATTTTGTCCGCGTGCTTCTGCAAACCGGCGAAGGGGCCGATGCTCGGCAGCATGCCCATGATGCTCTGGATCGAGCCCATCTTTTTCACCTGGCGCAACTGATCGCGGAAATCCTCAAGCGAGAAGCCGTCGCCGGCGAGGGCTCGGCTGGCCATCTCTTGAGCCTTTTTCTTGTCGACATTCTGTTCAGCTTTTTCAATCAGCGAAAGAATGTCGCCCATGCCGAGGATGCGGGACACGATGCGATCGGGATGGAACGGCTCGAGCGCGTCATACTTTTCGCCCACGCCGATGAACTTGATGGGCTGGCCTGTGACTTGGCGGATGGAGAGCGCCGCGCCGCCGCGCGCGTCGCCATCCATTTTGGTTAGCACCACGCCGGTCAGCGAGAGCTTCTTGTGGAACTCATCGGCGGAATTAACAGCGTCCTGGCCGGTCATGGCGTCGGCTACGAACAAGATCTCCTGCGGATTGAGCAGCCGCTTGAGCGATTGCATCTCGTCCATGAGTTGGTCGTCGATGTGAAGGCGGCCGGCGGTGTCCACGATCAGCACATCGCAGCCCGTGTTGATGGCCTCGCGGCGCGCTTCCTTCGCCAGGCGCTCGACTGTCGCCGTGTTGGCTTCGCCGACTTCACCTTCGTAGATGTTCGCCTTGATCGCCTGCGCCACCACCTTGAGCTGTTCACGAGCGGCGGGGCGGTAAACGTCGACCGAGACCAGCAAGGGCCGGTGCCCGCCATTCTTAAGCCAGTTTGCGAGTTTGCCGGAAGTGGTGGTTTTGCCGGAGCCCTGCAATCCAGCCATCAGCACTACGGTTGGCGGCTGCGACGCAAACTTCAGGCGCGCGGTATCGCGGCCGAGGGTTTCGATCAGCTCGTCGCGCAGGATTTTGATGACCTGCTCGCCCGGTGAAAAGGCGGTCGCCACCTGCTGGCCAACCGCCTTTTCCTGAATGTGGTCGATGAGCTGCTTTACGACTTTGAAGTTGACGTCGGCTTCGAGCAGAGCGAGACGGATCTCCCGCAGCGCCTCCTGAATGTTCTCTTCCGTGAGGACGGCCTGGCCGCGCAGGGTCTTGAACGCACGTTGGAGTTTTTCTGAGAGATTCTCGAACATAGGGTAAGCACCATTTTAGCAGTCGGAAGGGAATTATCCGGATGGGAATGACTCGCGTACAATTCTAACGCGTTGACCAAAGCGTTATGCGTGACAAGCGACATCTACCGCGCCTGCGGCAATTAACACTGCTACGAGACCGCGTCCAAGACTGGGATGCCTATCCCTTTTCGGTTCCAGTCATACGAAGCCTCACGGGGATTCAGTTCAGGACTTCGGTGTGTTTCCTGGTCGGCGAGAACGGCTCTGGCAAGTCGACGCTGCTGGAAGCCATCGCGGAGCACGTCGGGTTCAACCGGGAAGGAGGAGGCAGAAACTTTCTGCGTGAAACCACTGACAGCATCCGGTCGACCTCCCCACTATCGCGTGCGTTGCGCCTTTCCTGGTCGAAGAAACTTACCCATGGTTTTTTCCTGCGAGCAGAAAGCTTCTTCAACATGGCGACTTATCTGGATGAATTACAAAAGGAAGATCCGATAACGCTAGCCTCATACGGTGGAAAATCACTGCATGAACAATCCCACGGCCAGTCGTTCCTGGCACTTTTCGAGAATCGGTTTTCGCAGCAGGGTTTTTACTTGCTGGATGAACCAGAGGCGGCGCTCTCTCCGCAGCGGCAGTTAAGTTTCTTGCTGTTGTTGCGCAATCTAATGAGCGGGAACGCAGATGTCCAGTTCATCATCGCCACCCACTCCCCCCTCATCTTGGCATATCCGGGCAGTCAGATTCTGTCATTCGACGGTGAAAGAATAGCTGAGATTTGCTATGAAGAAACGGCTTCTTACAGCATCGTATGTGGCTTTCTTGAGAACCCGGAGAATTATCTAAGGCGCTTGTTCGCAGAGTCCTTGGAATAATAAAACCCTACCGCCCGAACTCTTCCTTCGCGGCAATCACCGTGTTGCAGTGAATGGTCACGGTGTCTTCAACGCGCTGCGCATAGCCGCCTGCGAACGTCACCATCACCGGGATATTGCGAGCGTGGGCAACGCGGAAGACTAGTTGGTCGCGGCGTTTCAGTCCTTCGATGGTCAGTGAAAGGCCTCCGAGTTGATCTTCGCGGTAGGGGTCGGCGCCTGCGATGTAGCAGATCAACTCCGGTTCGAACTGACGCAGACCTGAGCTGAGCGCGTTGTCGAGCCAGGCTAGATAATCGTCGTCGCCGATCTCGTCGGGCAGATCGACATCGATCGAAGATGGCGGCTTCCATGCTGGATAATTATTCTCTTGGTGGAGCGAGATGGTGAACACGTCGCCCGCATGGGCACTGCGCACCTTCGCGGGCGTAGCAGGACTCAGAGTGGAAGCCGAAGTCGAGGGCAGCGGTCCCGTCGGAATGCGCATGCCGGCAAAAATGGCGGCTGTGCCGTTGCCCTGGTGGACGTCGCAGTCCACGGTCATGGCGCGAGTGATTTTGTCATCGCGTTGCATGCGACGGATCGCGACGGCTACGTCATGAATCATGCAGAAGCCTTCGCCGTGGTCGGGAAAGGCATGATGGAATCCGCCGCCGATGTTAAAAGCGATGCGATTCTTCAGAGCATAATCAGCGGCTAGGATTGAACCGCCAGCCGCCAACCAGAAAGCCCGGACCAGTTCGGGTGAGTAGGGAATTTCCATCTCCAGCTCTTCGCGCGCGGAGAGCGTTCCCGTCTTCAGTTTGTGCACGTACTCGGGCGAGTGGACGAGGAGCACATCCTGATCGGATGATGGCTGCGGAGTTACGAAGTCAGAGGCTTCGGCGACCCCGGTCTCAAGCAACTGGTCATGAATCCGCCGATACTTCTCAGCGGGAAAGACGTGCGCGCCGATGGGCAGGTAATAGTCGTCGCTGTATATGAGCTTGAAAGGGAGCATGGTGGTTGCAGCGATTTCTATGATACTCGGCAGCTTCGCGATGGAGCGATTGGCGTCCGCTCGGCTTTCGCTCAGCGCGGGTCCTTGCCCTCAGGCCCAGCACGGGCGGGGACGCCCGCGCCTACATTAGGCAGGGCGGGTAATTGGGTTTTCTGTTTTATGCCCTCGCCCTCTGTGATCGTGTAGATGAAATCTGCTGGGACATCGCGCAGGGCTTCAAGTTTGCCGCTTGGCCATCTGATTTCTACTTCGTCCATTTTGGCTTCGGCGCCGAGACCGAAATGCAATCGCGGATCGTTCTGCGAGAGGTAGCTGCCTCCGGCGCGAACCTCGCTGAACTGCACCAGCTTTCCCGCTCTTACAGTCACCCGCGCGCCGATCGCCATTTTATTGCTCTTTGTACCTACCAGCTTGAACAGCACGCGATGATTCTTATTTCCCCCTTGATTCAGCAGCAGGGTTGGCGGCTCTCCGGTATTCATCACCACGATGTCGACATTCCCGTCGTTATTGAGATCGCCAAAAGCCGCTCCTCGCCGTGATGCATCCGGTATTCCAGCAAGCACACTGGAAACATCTTCGAAGGTGCCATCGCGATTGTTGCAGAACAGCAGCATGGGTTCGCGATAACGGGGAGCGCCGGGGACCAGGTCCATCTGCGGATACACATGTCCGTTGGCGATGAACAGGTCGGGCCAACCGTCATTGTCCATATCAAAGAACCCCGTTCCCCAACCTACCGGGTTGTACGTGGGCTTCGCGAGTTTGGCGGGGTAACTTACTTCGGAGAATCCCTGCGCTCCGAGGTTGTGATACAGACTGTCGGGCTGTTCGGTAAACGTGGTGACGAACATGGAGAGCCGGCCCTCGTGTAGATAATCGCTCCAGTCCACTCCCATGTTGCCCCGCTGCGAACCGTCGCCGCTGACGGCCGCTCCCGAAAGCATGCCGACCTCTTCAAAAGTCCCATCGTGCTTGTTGTGGTAGAGGTAATTCGGGCCGGAATCGTTGGCGACATACAAGTCGGGCCAGCCGTCGTTGTCGTAATCGCCCCAGATCACGCCCAGGCCGTAGTATTTGTTGGGGTCGTCGACGCCGGCTTTTTTGGAAACTTCTTCAAATGTGCCATCGCCGCGATTGTGGAACAGCAAGTCGGACTCACCTAGCATGCCCCACGGTCCGCACTGCACCGGAATTCCCTTGAAGCTGCAGTTCTTCTCATTCTTTCCGAAG